>ENA-OPSV01000070-OPSV01000070.1-human-gut-metagenome-genome-assembly--contig:-NODE-70-length-74461-cov-7.210144_pt1 | contig 74461 bp, 66 predicted proteins | sample MGYA00241460_ERZ501912 | MGnify/ENA primary metagenome ERZ501912 (study PRJEB25962, sample SAMEA2042402) | human gut metagenome | biome: human gut; feature: human-associated habitat; material: faeces...
CGTGTAGGCGCTAAAAAAGCTCCTTTCTATCGTGTAGTTGTTGCAGATTCAAGAGCTCCGCGTGACGGCAGATTTATCGAAGAAATAGGTACTTTTGATCCTATGAAGTCTCCGGCTGAAATTAAGATTGACGCTGAAAAGGCAGAGCAGTGGCTCAAAAACGGCGCTCAGCCCACAGAGACCGCTAAATCTGTATTAAAGCAGAGCGGAATCATTAAATAATAGGAGGTCTTTTAGTTGAAAGAGCTTCTCGAACAGATCGCTAAAGGACTCGTTGATGAGCCGGACTCGGTTTCCGTTACGGTAGATGAGACTGATGACAGAGGCGTTACGGTGTATCACCTTCACGTTGCCGAAAACGATATGGGCAGAGTTATAGGCAAGCAGGGCAGAATAGCCAAGGCTATCAGAACCGTTGTTAAGGCTCGAGCCACAAAGGACGGCACAAGAGTTCAGGTTGAGATCGACTGACAGTAAACGAGTACAGGGGGGCTTCCTCTTGTACTCATTTTATTTAGTGCCGTTTTAAAGCGGCAATCGGTGAATTTATATGTTAAAACAATTTCTTGAGGCCGGTAAGGTAGTCGGTATGCACGGCGTCAGAGGCGAAATGCGCTTTGACGTATGGTGCGACGGCGCGGACTTTTTGAAAAAAATCAAAACATTGTATCTTGATGCCGACGGTAAGAGGGCAGTCGGCGTTGTCTCGGTGCGCCCTCATAAAAATGCAGCCCTGTTAAAGCTCGACGGCGTTCTTACAATCGAAGAAGCAGAGAAATACCGCGGCAGAGTGTTGTATTTTGACCGAAAGGATGTTCATCTTGACAGCGGCAAAGCGTTCGTTGAGGATGTAATAGGCTGCGCTGTGTATGACGCGGATAATACCGATATATTGTACGGAACAGTTACCGATGTTATGAAAGGCGTTGCAAATGACGCTTGGACTGTCAAAGATAAAAACGGAAAAGAGACGTTGGTTCCCGTAATTCCCTCAGTGGTAGTGAAACTTGATGTCGAAAACAAAAAAGTATATCTTCGTCCGCTCAAAGGCCTTTTCTCCGATGAGTGTGCAATAAGGGAGGACGGAGAATGAGAATAGACATAATGACGCTTTTTCCTGAAATGTGCGAGTCGGTGCTGTCCGAAAGTATTATAGGCAGAGCGCGAAAAAACGGCTACGTTGAGATAAACTGTGTAAATATAAGAGACTTTACACTTGATAAGCATAACCGTGTTGATGATGCGCCGTACGGCGGCGGAATGGGTATGCTGATGGGTCCGCAGCCCATATATGACTGCTATAAGAGCCTTTACGGTGACGGCGAAGAAAAACCGCACCTTATATATATGTCGCCGCAGGGCAAAACTTTGACGCAGCAGAGAGTAAAGGAGCTTGCCCTTACAGACCGGATTGTGCTGCTTTGCGGTCATTATGAGGGCGTGGACCAGAGAATTCTCGATGAGATAGTCGATGAAGAGATTTCAATAGGCGATTATGTCCTGACGGGCGGCGAGCTGCCTGCACTTGTGCTTGCCGACAGTATTTCACGTATGCTCGAAAATGTCCTGCCGAATGACGAAGCTAAGGAACTTGAAAGTCACTACAACGGACTTTTGGAATATCCGCAATATACAAGACCGTACGAATGGCACGGGGAAAAGGTTCCCGATATACTCTTGTCGGGGCATCACGCGAATATTGACAAGTGGAGACACGAAAAGGCACTTGAGACTACATTAAAAAAACGCCCTGAATTGCTTCTTGATGCGGAACTCTCGGACAGGGATAAAGAGTATTTGAAATCGATTAAAAAATGAGCTGCTCGAATTGTCGAAAAAAGCACGTTTTTATTGTTGATTATTGCTGTTGAATTAAAACCGTCCCGATGTTAGAATAATTATACAAAATCATTAGGCCTTCGCTGATTTTATTGTTCAAAACAGCATATTATTTTATATGCTGTTTTGTCGCAATAGCTTTTGCGTCGGCATTATTTATTTTGCAGGAGAAATGTATTCGAGAGGATACGCGCATTGGGAGGATAAAATGAAAAAGGTATTAAACATTATTTTATCGGTAATTCTTTGTTTATCGGTGGTTTCACCGTGCTTTGCAATTCAGAGCTTTGCCGAAACAGGGGATGAAACTACGCTTAAATTTAAAGACGGTAAATTTCGTATACTCGTATTTGCAGATCCGCAGGATGATGTAAATCCGTGCGAAGAGACGCTTGATCTTATGTATGCTTCGATTGAAGCTGCAAAGCCCGACCTTGTTGTATTTACCGGCGATAATATACACGGCCCGTCGCCCGTGCTGTACAGAAGCAAAAAGCGTGTCGAAAAGGCGATCAGGCAGATTATGGAGCCCGTTACCTCACAGAACATACCGTTTGCAATAGTATACGGCAACCACGATGACGAGGGTAAGGTCTCCAAACAGTTCCAAATGGCGGTCTATAATTCTATGCCGGGCTGCCTCGCTTCCGAGGGAGAAGCTATGACCGGCTGCGGCAACTATAATCTTCCTATAAAAAGCTCGGACGGCGCAAAGAACGTCTTTAATCTTTGGTTTATAGATTCCGGCACATATGATAAAGAAAACGGCGGATATGCCCACGTTGCCGAGGACCAACTTGCTTGGTACAAAAAAACGAGCGATGCCCTGAAAGCTGAAAATGGCGGAGAACCTATGCCGTCTCTCCTTTTCCAGCATATACCCGTTCCCGAAATATATGAACTTTTAAAGGAGGTTCCCAAGGGCACGGACGGTGCGGTAAAAAAAGACGGTAAGTATTATGTGCTTAATACGGATATTGCAAGCGGTCATCTTGACGAGGGGCCGTGTCCCGCAGAGGTGAACGGCGGCGAATTTGACGCTTGGAAGCAGCAAGGAGACATTAAGGCGGCGTTCTTCGGCCACGATCATAACAATGACTTTTGCGGCACGTATGATGGCATTGATATGGTGCATACGAGCGGAGTCGGTTTTTATATTTACGGTAACGGACCTCTCCACGGGTCGCGCGTTATAGACATAGACGAAAACACTCTCGATTACAGCACTTATATGATGTATTATAATGACCTTGTCGGTTACAAGAGCTCAAACAAGGCAAGATATTATGAGGGTCAGTATGTGCATAATATAAAGGTTGCGGCTTTTTCGGCAGGCGCTGTGATAATTGCCCTGACGGCAGGGCTTATAACGCACGGAGTCAAAAAGTCCAAGGCGAAAAAAGCTTTAAAAAATAACCAAAAATAACGGCTGAGCCGGGCGAAAATTCTCGCTCGGCTTTAGTTTTTGCATAAAAATTCATAAATCGGGTTAAATATTGCATAAAACAGGGCGTATAATGTATATTTATGTCGTTATATCGCACAAATATACACAAAACTTGAATATTTATGCAAAAAACACTTGATTTTAAATGTGATTGGTGTATAATCTCTTCGTAATCAAAAATTAAAGGCTTTTGCCGATGCTCGGAGGTAACATTTATGAAAAAGGACAAGAAAGACATCAAAAAAGTCGTACTCGCTTATTCCGGCGGACTTGATACGTCAATCATCATTCCGTGGCTTAAAGAAAATTACAATAACTGCGAAGTTATAGCGGTTTCCGGCGACGTGGGTCAGGGAACTGAGCTCGACGGACTTGAGGAGAAGGCTCTCAAGACCGGCGCTTCAAAGCTCTATGTTCTCGACCTTAAAAAGGATTATATCGAAAACTATATCTGGCCTTGCCTTAAAGCAGGTGCCGAGTATGAAGAGTATCTTCTCGGTACATCGCACGCTCGTCCCTGTATCGCAAAGGGTCTTGCCGATATAGCAAAAAAAGAGGGCGCAGACGCTATTTGCCACGGCTGCACCGGCAAGGGCAACGACCAGGTTCGTTTCGAGCTTGCTCTTAAAGCACTCGCTCCCGAGATGGAGATTATAGCTCCCTGGCGTGAGTGGGACATAAAATCGCGTGATGAAGAAATAGACTACGCCGAGGCTCATCAGATTCCGCTTAAAATCAATCGTGAAACAAATTACTCAAAAGATAAAAACGTATGGCATCTCTCTCACGAGGGACTTGACCTTGAAAATCCGGCAAATGAACCGCAGTACAATAAAGACGGCTTCCTTGAGCTCGGAGTTTCTCCCGAAAAAGCTCCCGATGAGCCTACATATGTTACAATCCATTTTGAAAAGGGCGTTCCCACAGCTGTTGACGGCGAAGAGCTTGACGCTGTTTCCCTTGTCGAAAAGCTCAATAAGCTCGGCGGAGAAAACGGTATTGGCCTTCTTGACATAGTCGAGAACCGTCTTGTAGGTATGAAATCACGCGGTGTTTATGAGACTCCCGGCGGAACAATCCTCTACAAGGCTCATGAGCTTCTTGAAATGATAACTCTCGACCGTGACACATCTCATTACAAAAAACTCGTTGCCGAGAAATACGGCGAGCTCGTATACAACGGCAAATGGTTCTCACCTCTTCGCGAAGCTCTTGCGGCTTTTGTCGACAACACTCAGCAGACCGTAACCGGCGACGTTAAGCTTAAGCTCTATAAGGGCAACGTCATAAACGCAGGCGTCACCTCTGTGTATACTCTTTATGATGAAAATGTTGCTTCGTTCGGCGATGACGGCGGCGCATACGATCAGACCGACGCTACCGGATTTATCAATCTCTTCGGACTCCCCACAAAGGTAAAAGCTTTACTTGACGCAAAGAGATATAACAAGTAATCATTTTAAACCGCTTGAAAAAATAAACAACAGTGCTTAGCACTACCACGTGCGACAAGAGATGTTTCTGTCTCTTGTCGCTGTGTGGTATTTGATAGGAGTAAAAAAATGCAGCTTTGGCAGGGCAGATTTCAAAAGGCTTTAGACCCCAAAACCAACGATTTTAATTCGTCAATAGCGTTTGACAGCAGAATGTATAAGGAAGATATAGACGGCAGTATTGCACACGCCACTATGCTTTGCGCGCAAAATATCATATCGGCGGACGACCTTTCAAAAATTGTTGACGGATTAAAAGCCATTAAGGCGGAAATTGAAAACGGTACGTTGGAGATAGACCCGAATGCAGAGGATATACATACCTTTGTTGAGGGCGAGCTCACAAAGCGCGTAGGCGCGGCCGGCAAAAGACTTCATACCGCGCGCAGCAGAAACGACCAGGTAGCTCTTGACGTGAGGCTGTATTTGCGCCGCGAGTGCAACAGCGTTTATTCGCTTGTCACGGAGCTTATAGGTGTTCTGTGCAAAAAGGCTGAAAAGTATGCAGACGCCGTTATGCCGGGTTATACTCATATGCAGCGCGCTCAGCCCATAACATTCGGCCATCATCTTTTGGCGTATGCCGAAATGCTTCTGCGTGACCGCGAACGTATTGCCGACGCGCAGAGAAGAATGAATTACTGCCCGCTCGGCTCATGTGCACTTGCCGGTACAACATATAATACCGACCGCGAAATGACAGCCGAGGCACTCGGCTTTACGGGACCTATGCTCAATTCGCTTGACGGCGTATCGGACAGGGACTTTTGTATGGAGCTTGCGTCCGCTTTGTCAATACTTATGGTTCATCTCTCGCGCTTTTCTGAGGAGATAATTCTCTGGTGTTCATGGGAATTTAAATTCGTTGAGCTTGACGACGCTTTTTCAACCGGCTCGTCAATAATGCCGCAAAAGAAAAACCCCGACATAACCGAGCTTATCCGCGGCAAAACCGGTCGAGTTTTCGGCGATCTTATGACACTTCTGACAATGATGAAGGGATTGCCGCTCGCTTATAATAAGGATATGCAGGAGGATAAGGAAGCTATATTTGACGCCTTTGACACCGTTAAAATCTGCCTCACCACATTTATCCCCATGCTTGACACTATGACGGCTCTTCCCGAAAATATGCGTAAAGCCGCGGCAGGCGGATTTATCAACGCTACCGACTGCGCCGATTATCTCGTCGGCAAGGGATTGCCGTTCCGTGACGCATATAAGGCTACGGGTGAAATAGTGGCTCTCTGCATTAAAAAAGGTCTTACGCTTGAAACGTTGCCTCTTGAAGAATACAAAAAGATATGCGATTTGTTTGACGATGGTGTTTATGACGCCATAAATCTCGACAAGTGCGTAAACGGCAGGACTTCGCTCGGCGGACCCGCACCGCAGAACGTGCTGAAAGAGGCAAAGAGAATAGAAAAAATATTGAAAGAACAAGACTAATAGTGTGAAAAGTTACACTTCTTAAATTATATTGCCATCAAAATTTGCCTGCGGCATAATTTTGAGACGGCGAAAATCACCGGTTGCGCCACGTTAAGGCTTCAAAGAATATACGGTGATTTTTAATAAACTGTTTGGTGCCTGAAAGGCTATGGTGAATAATATGAAAAAAGTATTTATAGACGGCAGTCAGGGAACTACGGGTCTTAAAATATTCGACCGTCTGAAAAAAAGAGATGATATTGAGCTTTTAACTCTTCCCGATGAGCTTCGCAAGGACATAAAATCAAGAAAGGAAGCTCTCAACAGTGCCGATATAGCTTTTCTCTGCCTTCCGGACGCTGCGGCAATCGAGGCGGCAGAGCTTGTTACAAATGACGACACGGTTATTATAGATACATCAACCGCTCACCGTACAAGCGAGGGGTGGGCTTACGGTTTCCCCGAAATATTTAAAGACGGATTTAAAACCGTGGCTTCTTCAAAGCGTATAGCGTCGCCGGGCTGTTATGCAAGCGGATTTATAGCGCTTGTAAAGCCTCTTTTGGACGAGGGTATTGTTTCTCCGGATCACGGATTTATCTGTCACGCCGTTTCGGGTTACAGCGGAGCCGGCAAAAAAGGTATCGCTATGTATGAAAGCGACGAGAAAGCACCGGAGCTTTTTGCTCCCCGTGAATACGCTTTAAATCAGGAGCATAAGCACCTCAAAGAAATGCGAAAAATTTCGGGCCTGTCGGTTACACCGATATTTTGTCCGTATGTCTGTGATTATTTCAGCGGTATGCTCGTCACGGTTCCGGTGTTTAAAACGGATCTCAAAGACGGAAAAACCGCAGAGGACATTAAAGCGGTTTACCGCTCAAAATACGCTTCGGACATAGTTAAATATAAAGAGGCTTTTGATAACGGCGGCTTTGTCGCGGCAAATTCTAAAGCTGAGCTTGACAGTATGGATGTCACCGTAGCCGGAAATGACGACAGACTTCTTCTTATGGCTCTTTACGACAATCTCGGCAAGGGTGCGTCGGGAGCGGCTTTGGAATGTATGAATATTGTTATGGGTTTACCTCCCGAATACGGACTTGACCTGTAAGATTATAAATGAAAGGTAAATTATAATGGAATTAAGTTTTATCGGCGGCGGTGTCGCCGCACCGAAAGGATTTACCGCAAACGGAATTCATTGCGGAATCCGTAAGAATAAGGAGAAAAAGGATCTCGCACTTATTTACTGTGAAAAGGACTGTGACGCGGCGGCTGTTTATACGCAAAATCTTGTGTGCGGAGCACCGATAACCGTCACACGTGAAAATATAAGCGACGGCAAGGCGCGCGCAATTGTCTGCAACAGCGGCATAGCCAATACCTGCAATGCCGACGGAGTTGAAAAAGCGGAGGAAATGTGCAAAATAACCGCGGACGCACTCGGCATTTCAAAAAGTGATATTGTGGTAGCTTCCACCGGAGTTATAGGTCAGCCAATAGACCTTGAGCCCATCAAAAACGGTATGGCGAAGCTTGTTTCGGGTCTTAATAAGGACGGCTCTGATTCTGCGGCAAATGCGATAATGACAACGGACACCGTAAAAAAAGAATTTGCCTGTGAGTTTTCTCTCGGCGGCAAAAAATGCCGTATAGGTGCCATTTCCAAGGGCAGCGGTATGATTCACCCGAATATGGCAACGATGCTTGCTTTTATTACAACGGATGCCGACATTTCGGCGGAAATGCTTAAAAAATCACTTCTCGAGGTGGTTAAAGACAGCTTTAATATGCTCTCCGTAGACGGCGACACATCCACCAACGATACCGTGGCTGTTTTGGCGTCGGGCCTTTGCGGCAACGAGAAAATAACCTCCGAAAACGCAGATTATAAAGCCTTTACTTGTGCGCTTGCGGCAATTTGCGAAAAGCTTGTAAAGCTTATGGCGAAAGACGGCGAGGGTGCAACAAAGCTTGTCGAATGTATTGTTTCGGGTGCCGCAGACCAAAAGACGGCAAAAATATGTGCAAAGTCGGTTATATGCTCGTCGCTTGTTAAGGCGGCTATGTTCGGAGCGGATGCAAACTGGGGCAGAATTCTCTGCGCTCTCGGTTACAGCGGAGCCGATATTGACGTTCATAAGGTTGATGTGAAATTCAGCTCGGCAGGCGGAGAAATAGAAGTGTGCAAGGACGGCTCGGGAATTCCGTTTTCCGAAGAACTTGCGAAAAAAGTCTTAGTCTGTGATGAGGTGTATATCCTTGTCGATTTAAAATCAGGCAGTTTCTCTGCCGCGGCTTACGGCTGTGATTTGACATACGATTACGTCAAGATAAACGGCGATTACCGCACCTGAGCGTAAAACGTATAAACGCAGTATTCACAGACATTTATCGGAGGAGAAATATGGAAATATCAAATATAACAAATTCGGACCGTTCCGAGGTTCTTGTTCAGGCTTTACCGTATATTCAGAAATATCAAAACAAAACGGTCGTCATAAAGTACGGCGGCAATGCCATGGTAAACGAAGAGCTTCAGGATGCCGTAATGACCGACATAGTTCTTCTTCGTTCCGTCGGAGTAAATATTGTGCTTGTTCACGGCGGCGGACCGGAAATATCCGATATGCTCAAACGTGTCGGCAAGCAGAGCCGCTTTGTAGACGGACTGCGCTATACCGACGAAGAAACAATAGATATTGTTCAAATGGTTTTGGCAGGCAAGGTGAATAAGCATTTGGTACAGCTCATTTCAAAGCACGGCGGCAAGGCGATAGGCCTTTGCGGTATCGACGGCGAAATGATGAAGGCCGTAAAATACACAAAATCGGACGTCGGATTTGTAGGCGAGATAACCGAAATCGATACCGACGTTATAGATTACACTCTTGAAAATAAATATATCCCCGTTATCTCATCCGTTGCAACGGGCGAGAACGGCGAGGTGTTCAATATAAACGCCGATACCGCCGCGGCGGCAATAGCCGCAAGTCTCCACGCGGAAAAGCTTTTGCTTATGACCGACATCAGCGGACTTTTGATGGATAAAGACGATGATTCCACTTTAATTCACGACGTTCAGGTTTCCGAAATACCGTCGCTCAAGTCTCAGGGCGTTATCTCCGGCGGTATGATACCGAAAATCGACTGCTGCGTAGAGGCCGTCCGCCGCGGAGTTCTTCAGACCAACATAATCGACGGACGTATACCGCATTCTATTCTTATGGAGTTATTCACGGATGAGGGCTTCGGCACAATGTTTCACGGGTGATTTCGTGTCTTTTTTCCGTTATACTTCGTTCTGTGCAGCTCGCAGTATATACATACAGCATCGCCGCACACGCCTCGTCTAACGAAAAAAATTTCACGAAATCAAGATTTTGCGCTTTTTTCTGCTAAACTTCGTTTTGTGCGATTCGCGGTAAATACATACAGCATCGTTTTACACGCCTTGTCTAACGAAAAAAATTTCATGAAATCAAGATTTGTGCCTATTTCCGTAATACTTTGTTTTGAACAGCTTGAGGTAAATACATACAGCTTCTTCAACAACAGCTTGAGGTAAACGGCAATTGCATTTTTCGGACTTTGTATATATAATAAGATTAGTTTATTAAGGACTGATAAAATGGATTTTAACGAAATTAAAAATACTGCCGACAAATATTTGATGCCGACTTACGGTCATTTTCCGATAGCCTTGACGGGCGGCAAAAATGCGTCTCTGACGTCCTCCGACGGCAGAGTGGTAATTGATTTTACTTCGGGTATAGGCGTTAATATTTTCGGCGTAAACGATGATGGCTGGAAAAAGGCTGTTATCGGGCAGATAGATAAAATTCAGCATACATCAAATCTCTATTATAACGAGCCTGTTGCCAAGGCGGCAAAGCTTCTGTGCGAAAAAAGCGGATTTGATAAGGTGCTTTTTTGCAATTCCGGAGCGGAGGCAAATGAGTGCGCCATAAAGCTTGCGAGAAAATACAGCTTTGACCGCTACGGTGAAAACCGAAATACGATAATATCGCTTGTGAATTCTTTCCACGGCAGAACCATGGCTACAATAACCGCAACGGGGCAGGAGCACTACCACAAGTATTTTATGCCTTTTATGGGCGGCTTTAAATATGCCGAGGCAGGCGACAAAAAAGCGTTTTCCGAGCTTCTCGACGGAACGGTTTGCGCGGTAATACTTGAGGTTATACAGGGCGAGGGCGGCGTCGTAATAACTCCGCGCGATTATATAGAATACATAAGAGAGCTTTGCGATGAAAATGATATTGTTCTCATATTCGACGAAGTGCAGACAGGCGTCGGCAGAACAGGTAAGCTCTATGCTTGGGAAAATATCGGCGTAAAGCCGGACGTTTTGACATCCGCAAAGGGCCTCGGCGGCGGACTGCCGATAGGAGCGTGCCTTGCAAAAGAGCAGTTCGGCAGCGTTTTGACTCCCGGCACTCACGGTACGACCTTCGGCGGAAATCCCGTGGTTTTATCGGGCGCGGTTGAGATATTAAATCGACTTGACGAAGAATTTTTAAAGGACGTCCGCGAAAAGGGCGAATACATAAGAAACAAGGTTTCTTCGTTTAAGGATGTTTCCGAGGTGCGCGGTATGGGTCTTATGATAGGTATAGACCTTAAAAATCAAAAGGCGGCGGATGTGGCGGCGCGCTGTGTTGAAAACGGGCTTCTTATTTTAACCGCCAAGCAGTCGCTTCGTATGCTTCCTCCGCTCACCATAACATATGACGAAATAGACAGGGGACTTGAGATTCTCGAAAAGACCCTTTCTGAATAAACTCCTATGCAGTTTTTCACGCCTTGCACGGCTACGGCAGGGGCAACGTGACTATATTTGTAGCCGGAAAGGCTCTGTGAATTAAAATGAAGCATTTGTTAAGTCTTTTATCGACAACTCCGGGCGAAATATCTGACCTTTTAAATCTTGCCGATCAGCTTAAATATGAAAACAAGCACGGCATAGCGCATCAAAGGCTCAAGGGTCAGACCCTCGGTATGATTTTCCAAAAATCCTCAACAAGAACAAGAGTTTCTTTTGAAACCGGTATGTATCAGCTCGGCGGTCAGGCACTCTTCCTTTCAAACCGCGACCTTCAGATAGGACGCGGCGAGCCTATACAGGATACCGCAAGAGTTCTCTCTCGCTATATCGACGGTATTATGATAAGAACCTTTGAGCAGTCCGAGGTTGAGGCACTCGCGAAGTACGGCTCTATCCCGATAATTAACGGTCTTACCGATTTTTGCCATCCGTGCCAGGTGCTTGCCGACCTTATGACGGTACGTGAGCACAAGGGGCACCTTGACGGCCTTAAAATGTGCTACATAGGCGACGGCAACAATATGGCAAATTCTCTTATAGTCGGCGGACTTAAAACAGGTATGCAGGTATCGGTGGCTTGCCCCGAGGGGTACAGACCCGACAGCCGCGTGCTTGACTTTGCAAATAATTATGCGGGATTTTCGATGTTTACAGAGCCTATGGAGGCTGCAAGCGGTGCCGACGTCATCTTTACCGACGTTTGGGCGTCAATGGGGCAGGAGGGTGAAGCCGAAGAACGCAAAAAAATATTCGGCGGTAAATATCAGGTCAATAAGGAACTGCTTGCGGTTGCAAACAGCGGCTGTATGGTTCAGCATTGCTTGCCTGCTCACCGCGGTGAAGAGATAACCGCAGATGTGTTCGAGTCTCATGCGGATGAGATATTTGATGAGGCCGAAAACCGTCTCCACGCTCAAAAGGCGGTAATGGTAACGCTCATGGAGAAGTAATAGTTTGACTTTTTTGTTGCAATGCGGCTTTTGAAAAACGGCATGCCGCATTGCAATGTAGTTTTTATTTTGTCATAAATAAACTATTGACAAGCAGCACACTTTATATTATAATATCAAAGCCGCTGAAAAAGCGGCATATATGGCGGCATAGCTTAGTTGGCTAGAGCGTCCGGTTCATACCCGGAAGGTCGTAGGTTCAAGTCCCACTGCCGCTACCATAACGGCCCGGTGGTCAAGCGGTCAAGACACCGCCCTTTCACGGCGGTAACACGAGTTCAAATCTCGTCCGGGTCACCAAAAAGGACTTAGCGTAGGCTGAGTCCTTTTTTGCATCACCGTTTGGCGTTCCTTTGTGTATACACATTTTATTTGAAATATTTGTTTTTAAGATATATAATATTCTTAACAGTACGATACCGTATGTTTATGAGGTGAAAAATAATGGCTGATAATAAGTGCGACTGTAATGCCGTTATGCAAGAGGTTGTTGACGATATAAAAAACAATATGTTTTCGGAGGAGGAGATAAACGGTGTTTCAAACCTGTTTAAAGTCCTCGGCGATCCCACGAGAGCCAAAATAGTTATGGCACTTGATAAGCGCGAGGTGTGCGTTTGCGACCTTGCCGCAGCACTCGGTATGACTAAGTCAGCCGTGTCTCATCAGCTTGCGCTCTTAAAGGCGAACAACATAGTTAAGGCTCGCCGAGACGGCAAGCATGTGTTTTACAGCTTTGACGATGAGCACATTACAACCGTTATCGAAATAGCAGACGAGCATATCCGCCATCAGCACTTGGGCGATTAAGGCTTCTTAAATATATATGATATAAAATCGGCGATTATATTGTCGATATAATATTCCGTCACAATTGAATAATATTATATGGCCCCGAATATGCGAAAACATTATTCGGGGCTTTTTTCACTTTCTATGTGAAATCGTACAGACAGAAAGACTTTTATCCGTGCGAATTTTCGCTTTAGAAATGATGCTTCTCCATAATAAAAAAATTTAAAATTTTAAAAAAAACATATTGACAATTGAGCATATGTTCAACTATAATATAGACAACAAATGAATGGTTGCTCAACTGTTCCGAAAGAGAGCAGCCGAAGAAAGGGTTGTTATTATGAAAAAAACATACAATATAGAAGTCGATTGTGCAAACTGTGCCGCAAAAATGGAGGAAGCCGCTCAAAAGACCGACGGCGTTCGTGAAGCCGTTGTATCTTTTATGACACAAAAAATGAAAGTAGAATTTGACGACGGTGCCGATGAGGCAGCCGTTATGAAAAAAGTCCTCAAAAATTGCAAAAGAGTAGAGGACGACTGCGAAATATATATCTGATGTTATGAGACGCCGCTTTCGGCAAATAAATAAGTGAGGGAGATATTTATGAGTAAAAAACAGAAAAACGTTCTGTGGCGGATAATTGCTTCGGCTGTGCTGATAGTATGTCTTACCGTCCTCGGCAAATTTGTAACTCTCAATAAATACATTTGGCTTGTTTTAAACCTGATACCGTATTTTATAATCGGCTATGACATTCTCAAAAAGGCCGTTAAAGGCATTTTTAAGGGTCAGGTCTTTGATGAGAATTTCCTTATGGCGGTTGCTACCGTCGGTGCCATAGCACTCGGCGATTATAAAGAGGGCGTTGCCGTTATGCTCTTTTATCAGATAGGCGAGCTTTTCCAAAGCATAGCTGTCGGCAAGAGCAGACGCAATATTTCCGCCTTAATGGATATAAGACCAGACTATGCCAATGTCGAGGTTGACGGAAAACTCGAAAAGGTCGATCCCGACGAAGTGGCAGTCGGTACCGAAATAACCGTAAATCCCGGTGAAAAAATCCCGATAGACGGCATTGTTACAAGCGGTGACACATCGCTCAATACAAGTGCTTTAACCGGTGAGAGCCTGCCGCGAAATGTCAAAACGGGCGATGAGGTTATAAGCGGCTGCATCAATATGACCGGCGTCATCAAGGTAAAAACCACTAAGGAGTTCGGCGATTCAACCGTATCAAAAATACTTGACCTTGTTGAAAATTCAAGTATGAAAAAGTCGCGCTCCGAGAATTTCATAACAAAATTTGCAAGATATTATACTCCGGCGGTTTGCTTTTCGGCACTTGCACTCGCAATTTTACCTCCGGTTATAAGGCTTATTGCCGGTCACACGGCCATGTGGAGCGATTGGATATTCAGAGCGCTTACCTTCCTTGTCATCAGCTGTCCGTGCGCTCTTGTCATATCGGTTCCGCTCTCGTTTTTTGCGGGTATAGGCTGTGCTTCGGCGAACGGTATACTTGTAAAAGGCTCCAATTATCTTGAGGGGCTTTCAGATACGAAATATGTTGTGTTTGATAAAACCGGAACTCTTACAAAGGGAGTCTTTGAGGTAACCGGAGTATATCCCGAAAACGGATACACAAAGGATTCCGTTGTACGCTTGGCGGCGTACTCAGAGAGTGCTTCGAGTCACCCGATAAGCCTCAGTCTTAAAAAATATTACGGCAAGGATATTGACGAAAACGGCGTTACAGATATAAAAGAGATTGCAGGCCACGGTGTTTCGGCTGCAGTTGACGGTAAAAGAGTGTTAGTCGGCAATTTAAAGCTGATGAAAGAAGAGCATATCGCTGTCTCAACCGAGCATAACGAGGGTACGGTTGTGTATGTTTCCGAGGACGGAAAATATGCCGGCTGTATTGTAATATCGGATGTTGTAAAGCCCAATACAAAGCTTGCTCTCAGCGAACTCAAAAAGCACGGTGTCAAAAAGACGGTAATGCTCACGGGCGACTCCAAGGCCGCTGCCGACAGGGTAGCCGCGGAAATAGGCATAGACGAGGTTCACTCTGAACTTCTCCCTGCCGATAAGGTATCGGAGGTCGAAAAGCTCCTTGACAAAAAAGAGCCCAAAGAAAAGCTGGCGTTTGTCGGCGACGGAATAAACGACGCTCCCGTGCTCTCAAGAGCCGACATAGGCATAGCGATGGGCGCGCTCGGCTCGGACGCGGCAATAGAGGCAGCCGACATAGTGCTTATGGACGATGATCCGGCAAAAATATCTCTTGCGAAAAAAATCTCGGTTCACACGCTGAAGATAGTAAGAGAAAACATTGCGTTTGCCCTTCTTGTGAAAGCCGTTTGCCTTGTGCTCAGCGCAGTAGGCATTGCAAATATGGGAGTCGCCATATTCGCCGATGTCGGAGTTATGGTTGTAGCGGTTATCAACGCCACAAGAGCACTTCGATTAAAGAATAAAACCGAATAATATTGACATAAAACGACTTTGTGATTATAATATTCAATGCTGTTAAAAGCACACCGTTCGGGGCTTCACCGAGGTGTGCTTTTTATATCGTAGGGAAGAAAACGCAGGAAGAAAAAATGACGGAATTTCAAAACAGTTTTAAAAAAGGCCTGAAGGACGGTTTGCCGATAGCGCTCGGCTATCTTTCGGTTTCGTTTACATTCGGTATGATGGCTGTCGAGGGCGGCTTGCCCGTTTTTACGGCGGTACTTATCTCTATGACAAATTTGACCTCGGCAGGTCAGTTTGCAGGGCTTGATTTAATTCTCGCCGGCGGAGCTTATCTTGAAATGGCACTAACACAGCTTGTTATAAACATACGCTATGCGCTGATGTCGGTTTCTCTGTCACAAAAGCTTCACAAGAGCGTAAATTTGCTTGACCGATTTTTAATAGCGTTCAGCAATACCGATGAAATATTTGCCGTAGCCTCGGGTCAAAAAGGAGAGGTCGGCAAAAAATATATGTACGGGCTTGCCCTTTTGCCAATAGTCGGGTGGACTCTCGGTACTCTTATAGGTGCTGCGGCGAGCACCGTGCTTCCGCTGTCCGTGCGCTCCGCTCTCGGCATTGCGATTTACGGTATGTTCATAGCTATATTTATACCGCCCGCGAAGCATAATAAGACTGTGGCTGTTGTGGTATTATTGTCGGCGGCGTTGAGTATATGTTTCAAATACGTGCCGGGTCTTTGTAAAGTCTCTTCGGGATTTGTAATAATCATTTGCGCCGTTCTTTCCGCAACTGTCGGCGCCCTCTTAAAACCCGTAAAGGAGGACGAAGCAAATGAAAACGGCTGAGAACATATTTATATATATAGCGGTTATGGCGCTTGTCACATATCTTATAAGAATGCTGCCGCTTGTGATTTTTCGCAAAAAAATCGAAAACAGATTTATAAGATCGTTTCTTTATTACATTCCGTATGCAGTCTTGGCGGCGATGACATTTCCGGCGGTTTTTTCGTCTACGGGGAGCGTGTGGTCGGCTGTGGCAGGGCTCATAGTGGCGCTGCTGCTTGCGTTTTTTGAGAAGGGCTTGCTCACGGTTGCGCTGTCCTCCTGCGTCGCTGTTTTTGTAATAGAATTTTTAATTAAAATCATCTCTTGACATATCGGAAAAATGAGTATAATATAGAGCCAAAGTAAAAAGGTTAAACCGTTGACGGAGAATGACGGCAAGTCGTTTGCACATAAGAGAGCTCTTTCGTTGGCTGAAAGAAGAGCGTGCAAAGCTACCCGATACCGCTCCCGAGCGCGCGTCGAAAACAGATGATTAAGGCGTGACGTAAGCTTGCGTTAAAAGCAGTTGAGCGGGCGATTTTTATCGTCAATTCGGGTGGAACCGTGGAATGCATAGCACTTCATCCCAGTAATTTGGGATGAAGTGCTTTTTAATTATAATGGAGGTAGTTTTTATGGTAAAAGTTACATTGAAGGATGATGTTGTAAAGGAGTTCCAAAGCGGCACGACCGTAATGGATATAGCAAAGTCTATCGGCATGGGGCTTTACAAAGCCGCCTGCCTTGCAAAGATTGACGGCGAGACTTGCGACCTTCGCACTCCGGTAACAAAGGATTGTCATGTAGAAATACTTACCTTTGACGATGAGGACGGTAAAAAGGCATTTTGGCATACAACTTCGCATATACTCGCACAGGCTGTTAAACGTCTTTATCCGAGTGCCAAGCTTGCAATAGGACCGTCAATAGCAAACGGATTTTACTATGACTTTGACGTGGATTTTTCTTTCACTCCCGAAATTCTCGAAAAAATCGAGGCTGAAATGAAGAAAATCGTAAAGGAAAATATTACGCTTGAGCAGTTTGACCTCTCCGCAGACGAGGCTTTAAAGCTTATGGAGGAAAAGGACGAGCCGTATAAGGTTGAGCTTATTAAAGAGCATGCCGGCAAAGGCGAGAAGATTTCATTTTATAAGCAGGCGGAATTCACCGAGCTTTGCGCAGGGCCGCATATTCCCGACACAGGCCGTGTAAAAGCATTTAAACTCACGTCAATAGCAGGTGCATATTGGCGCGGCGATGAAAAAAATAAAATGCTTCAGCGTATATACGGTATATCTTTCACAAAGCAGTCCGAGCTTACGGAATATCTTGAAAGAATTGAAGAGGCTAAAAAGCGCGACCATAGAAAACTCGGTAAGGAGCTTGGGCTTTTTGCACTTCGCGACGAGGCTCCCGGAATGCCGTTCTTCCTTCCCAACGGTATGATTCTCCGCAACACCCTCATTGATTATTGGCACGAGGTTCACGAGAGATGGGGTTATCTTGAGATATCCACTCCTCAGATAATGAAGCGTTCGCTTTGGGAGACTTCGGGTCACTGGGATCACTACAAGGATAATATGTATACAACCGTTATCGACGGTGAGGATTTCGCCATAAAGCCGATGAACTGCCCCGGTAGCATACTTGTTTATGAGCTTGAGCCTCATTCATACAAGGAATTGCCTCTTCGCTACGGTGAACTCGGCAGAGTACATCGCCACGAGCTTTCGGGCGCGCTTCACGGACTTTTCCGCGTACGTTGCTTCACTCAGGACGATGCTCATATACTCCTCGCTCCCGACCAGATACGCGATGAGGTTGTAAGAATATCACAGCTCTTTGACGAGGTTTATAATCTCTTTAAGCTGCCGTATACCATAGAGCTTTCAACCATGCCCGAGGACCATATGGGCACAAAAGAGGAATGGGACAAAGCCACAAAATCGCTTTCCGACGCAATCGAAAGTATCGGTAAGGAATATACCGTAAATGAGGGCGACGGTGCGTTCTACGGTCCGAAGCTTGACTTCCACATTGAAGATTCGCTCGGCAGAACCTGGCAGTGCGGTACTATTCAGCTTGACTTCCAGCTTCCCGAGAGATTTAATCTTGAATACACGGGTGCCGACGGCGAAAAGCACTGCCCCGTTATGATTCACCGCGTTGTTTTCGGCTCGGTAGAGAGATTTATAGGCGTTCTTATAGAGCATTTTGCAGGCGCGTTCCCGCTTTGGCTGTCACCCGTACAGGCCGTCGTTCTTCCGATTGCCGACCGCCATGCAGACAGAGCGCATGAAATCGAGGCAGAGCTTAAAAAATACGGTATCCGCGTAAAGGTTGACGATCGCTCCGAAAAAATCGGATATAAAATACGTGAGGCGCAGCTTCAAAAGACGCCGTATATGCTCGTTGTCGGCGACAAAGAAGTTGAAAACGGTACTGTTTCCGTTCGCCATCGCGGCGAGGGCGATATAGGCTCCATGGAGCTTTCGTCTCTTTGCGACCGCCTTGCAGACGAAATCAAAACAAAAGCGATAAAGTAATAAAAGGGGGTCAGTAAATTTGGCAAAAACACCTCTTACCGTGACCGTGATAACGGACACGCATTACTATTCAAAAAAGACCGGCACTAAGGGTAAGGCTTACGATGCGGCAAACGCCAAAAGCCAAAAGCTTTTAAAATACAGCGAGGAGCTTTTAAGAGCTGCCTTTAAGCAGATAAAAGAAGATAAACGAACCGATATCGTTTTGCTTTCGGGCGATACCACCAACAACGGTGAAATTGAGGCACACGAGGAATTTATCGAAATGCTCCGCGATTTAAAAAAGAGCGGAAAACGCGTTTATGTTCTTACGGCAACCCACGACTATCAGGATGACGGCTTGACAGACAGCTTTGTAGGCAATGAAAAGGTGAAAATCCCTGCCGCAAAGCGTGAGCAGCTCTATGATATGTATAAAGAGTTCGGCCCAGATGAAGCGATTGCTGTTCATCGAGACAGTATGTCGTATGTAGTTCAGCTTGCCGACGGTTACAGGCTTTTTGCACTTAATGACGACCGCAATCTCTCGGGAAAAAGCGGCTTTTCGGATGAGTGCTTCGAGTGGATAAAGGCTCAGGCGGAGGATGCACGCAAAAACGACCAGTTTATTTTGGCCATGACTCACCATCCGCTTATAGCCCCGTCTCCGATTTATGAGCTGATAGGCAAAAACGATATGCTCGGTGACTACGAGACGCGCAGAAACGAGCTTGCCGACTTAGGCATACAGTTTATTCTTACGGGTCATACTCACGTACACGATATAGACGTGATAACGAGCGACCGCGGAAATACGCTTTACGATATAGCAACTGCCGCAACCGTAGGTTATCCCGCACCGATACGCACCATTGTTTTGGACCCGGATGTAAAAATGGTTTCAACCACCACCGACCTCATAACCGAAACGGTGGACTTCGATTTGGAGGGCAAAACCCTTCAGGAGTATCTCAAATATCAGCTTATCGGTATGGTAAGGGATATGATAAAAGCCGCCGGAACGGATATTCCGACGCTTGCCGATATGGCGACGGCAATGAGCATAAAGAAAAAACTCATTTATAAAATCGGCTGGCTTATAAAACCGTTTGCCAAAAAGCTTAATGCTCTTACAATAGGCAAAGTCGCAAAGCTGACCCGTGCCGAAACAGGGCTGAAGCCCGAGGATTATGCCGATATTGCCGATAAAAGCGTTGTTGACTTTATCTGTGACCTTGTAGTTAATTTGTACGGCGGAGAAGACCTTTACAGTGTTGACGATAACGAATATAAAATAACCGTAGGGCTTCTTCACATTGTAGATTCGGTTTTTGCCGCTCTTCATATAAAGCCGCGTAAGCTTATAAAGGTTGCTGATTCGTTTACCGATTTTGCGGAACCGCTTTTACATAATTCGGGCATACCGTCATATGACGCCATACTTCCTATAAGACCGTTCTATAAAGAGGGCGAGCAGGGGAAGAAGCCTCAAAAAGAGAAAAAGCCCGAGTGCAACGTCAAAAAGAGCAAAAAAGGCGTTCCGATTGTCGTTTGCGGTATATTGGCTCTTATTATACTGTTGATTCCGCTTCTGTTGGTTCTCGGTGTAGGCTTTGTAGTTAACAGAATTAAATACGGCAAATACATTAAAGAGAATTCTTGATACAAAAAATGAGCTGTAAATTTTTACAGCTCATTTTTTCTTTGTTTATTTTGCTTTTTAATCCAAAATGTTTCCGTCGGTCGATATCGTCACCACGTGCCACGGTATAAATTTTCCGCTTCTCTTTACAGCCTGTTTTGCGGCGTTTTCAATACCTCCGCAGCAGGGAACCTCCATTCTTACCACGGTAACGCTTTTGATGTTGTTGAGCGCTATAATTTCCGTCAGCTTTTCCGAATAGTCCGTGTCGTCAAGCTTCGGGCAGCCTATAAGAGTTATACGATTCTTTATGAAATTTGCGTGGAAATTTCCGTATGCGTAAGCAGCACAGTCGGCTGATATGAGTAAATCCGCATTCTCAAAGTACGGAGCGGTTACCGGAACGAGCTTTATCTGAACGGGCCATTGCCTCAGACGGCTTTCCGAAACCGTGTTCGTGCTTTTTGGGACTTCGTTTTTGCGCTCAATTGCCCTTGAACGTGAACCGGGGCATCCGCCGTGAAACATAGCCGCCGCTTTGTGCATTTTTGCCTTTTTAACGGCTTCTTCGTTGTATTCGGGAGCTTCTCTTTCTTCAAATGTTATAGCTCCAGTGGGGCAGGCGGGCAGGCAGTCGCCGAAGTTCTACTGTATTATAGAGCGGGCAATAAAGCATACAGGCATTGCACTTACTGCATCCGTTTTCATTTATGTAAGGGCGGAGCAGTCCGTCCGCCTCTTCCATCTTTACGCATACGTATTTGCAGGCCACCACGCAGGCGCCGCAGCCGTTGCACTTTTCTTCATCTATTTTAATGATTTTTCTTATCATGGTATATCCTCCGAAATTTATTTTTCTTGACTTGTGAGGACATTATAATATAATAAAACCGAATTGTATGTTGAATTTTCAACAAAAGGAGGCAAAATGGAAAATTATTTTGAAATACTCAAAAAGTGTCGTATGTTTATGGGACTTGACATAGACGACATAAAGTGCCTGACCGAGATTTTGAACTCTAAGGTTGTTAAATACTCTAAAGGCGACGTTATTTTCTCCGAGGGCGAAAAACCTGAGCATATAGGTGTTGTACTTCACGGTAACGCGCAAATAGAGCGGACGGATTACTACGGCAATCGCAGCATAGTCGCTGTGTTGGAGCCTTCGGAGGTGTTCGGTGAAGCGTTTGTATGTGCCGGAATAAAAAGTATTCCGGTAGATGTCGTTGCCCTTGACGAAACCGTTGTAATGCTCCTCAGTCTTCCGGATATTCCTCTCAAAAATACGGATATATATAACTGTTTTATTCTAAATTTGCTGCGAACGTCATCGGTGAAAAATCTTGTCCTTATGAAAAGACTTGAGGTGACAAGTAAACGCTCCACGGAGGAAAAGCTGATGACATATTTAATGCAGACGGCTAAGGAGCAGGGGAAAAGCAGTTTTCACATTACCTATGACCGTCAGCAGCTTGCGGATTATCTCGAGGTTGACCGTTCGGGACTGTCCGCTGTTATAGGTAAGCTTAAAAAAAGCGGAAAAATCAAATGCCACAAAGACCTGTTTGAACTTTTGTGAAGATATGCGGAATAAAGGCTTTTCGGCAAAATCTCAACATAAACCCCCGATAGGAGCAAAGACCTCTATCGGGGGTTTGTACAATTCGGCTTATTCGATTTGCTTAATGCTTATTTCACGGTTTGTAAAACCGTAAAATAACTAATCCTTCGGCTGCTGCTTTCTCGAAGACAGCAGCGATTTCAGCTTTTTAAGTGCAAGCGTAAGGTTTTCCGTAAGGAACTTTTCCTTTAAAATCAGAAGCAGAACAAAATAAATTCCAAAGAACGAAACCGCACCGATGACAAGCCGTAAAAATGAGTTTGAAACACCCATATAGTGCTGTATCACGATTCCGGCACCCGTGGATACGGCAGCACTTAAAAGAATGGGCAATGCCTTTACTCCGCGTATGACTTTGCCGAGATGGTCCTTTAAAAAGAATGTCTGTACCACCAAAACCAAAAATTCCGTAAGAAGTGTCGAGAGTGCCGCACCGGCAGCTCCCATTTTCGGAATTACGAAGAAGTTTAAAACAAAATCAAAAACAGCACCTATGCTTACCGACAGCATTACAGCCTTTTCTCTTCCGAGCGGTACCAGCATCTGATTGCCGGTCATTCCGCTGAGGGCGCAGAAAAATACCGTGGGCATCAAAAGTCTCATTGAAAGAGAGGCGTCTAAGAAGGCTTCGCCGGAAAGCAATATAATGGAGTCTTTAACGTAGAGCGTAAAGAATAACGTCAAAGGTATAGTTATCAAAAGCAGAAAGTTCAGAACTCTTGACAGCGCCTCTCTGAATTTACTGTAATCATTGTCGTGTATATATACCGACAGCCTTGGTAAAAGAACGTTTCCGAGTGAAGAGACCACAGCGAGCAAAACGGTTTTAACCTTAACGGAGGCGCTGTATAAGCCTACCTGTGTGTCGTCGGTCATAAAGCCGAGCATAACCGTGTCAAGGTTTGTGTAAATGCTTATCGCAATCGATGTCGCAAAGAAAATGAATATCGGCTGCAAATGCCGCTTAAAATCATAATGCCCTACGGGTCGCAGAGAAATATATTTTTTCAGATTGATAAAGTTCAAAAGGTTCGAGCCGCCCGATGCCAAGACCGCAATTACACCGTAAATCACATAATCCGATGTGTTGTGGACGAATATGAACATCAATATTACGGAGACAAGCTTGCAGGCAATGTTCCTTACCGTGATATACGAATATTGCTCAAGAGCCGAATAAAGCCATGTAACGCCCAAGGTGTTGAGTATAATCGAAACGCTGGTTACGGTGAGCAGTGTTTTGTCCTGATAGAACCTGTCAACGGTAAAGAGCAGTATAAAAAATACAGCGTAAGTTATAGCCGAGGTGATAAGGTTTATTATTATAAGTTCCTGTGCGGTTTTTGTGAGCTTTTCGCGGTCGTCGCGAACTCTTGCGCACGCGCGGATACCGTATGTCGGTATACCGAGCGAAGCGAACATGGTAAAGTATGAAATTACCGACGTTGCGAAATTCACCTTTCCGATACCGTCTACCAAAAGAGTACGCGAAATATACGGGAACGTTATCAGCGGAAAAATAAATGAAGAAACGGTCAGTATGGCGTTCATTATGAAGTTGAACTGAACCGAATGCATCTTAATATTTTTTTGTGCTTTGTCCTTCATATAAAAACTCCTATAAGATAAGGCTTGTATCATTACTGTTGCAATAACACGCCTTACCGGAAACAGCTGCATTTGCAGCGAGTAATTAATGTGTCTTTTATCGTTATTTTTGGAATAAATTATACAGTATTGCGCGGTAAAAAGCAAGAGTATGTATTGTGTCGGCAGGCAGTCATATCTGCAAGGGGTTTTAAACCCGTTTTCGCCGAGTGCTCTTAATTACCGATTCACCGAGAAACGGGTTTTACAAAGTTTTTTAAAAATTTTTAAAATTTGTGTTGACGAAACCGACCTTTTATGATAATATATTCAAGCGTTCGAAACGCTGGTGTAGCTCAGTTGGTAGAGCAGCTGATTTGTAATCAGCAGGTCGGGGGTTCAAGTCCGTCCACCAGCTCCATTTTACGCATCATAATTTAATATGGGAGAGTTCCCGAGCGGCCAAAGGGAACAGACTGTAAATCTGTCGTCACTGACTTCAGTGGTTCGAATCCACTCTCTCCCACCAAAGTCAAATTATCCGAACATTGTCATCAATGGTGACACGTTCGGATTTTTGATTTTTATAAACAGTTTATTTGTTTAAAATCATATGTTATTAATACATACTATTGCTTTTCTACACTAAAGGAACTATAATATAAAAAAGGGAGACTGAAATATGGCTATTTTTAGTGAGTACGAATATCTTAATAGGTAATACTGCTGGGCAGACGGCTGTTGACAATGGCGAATGGCGTATTGCTTATGATTGCTTCAATGACTGTAAAGCATATTTGGAACGCTATAGACCTTGGGATACGGATGAAATAGCAAAGTTGGGAAAATTAAGCGAGTGGTGTAATTCCATGTTTTAATGCAATAGTAAAAATACTATTGTTGCTACCCTCAATATTGTATTTATAGTATCAGGGGCGGAGAGCAAAAACTCTCTGCCCTTAGTTTTATTCAAAACAGAGCTCATGTTCTATTGATTGAAAGAAAAATCGAAATATGTTATAATTGATAAAAATTCATATTTTGAGGTGCAATATGAAAGAATATTTACTTAGAAATTGGAATGATAGTTGCAAGAAAAAAGGACTTTTGTTTTTTGCTGAAGCAATGGAAGAAATGCTATTTCATCATAGTTATGATTCATTTAAAGTTCCAACATTAAATTTTAAATACCTGTGTTTTGATATACTTTCAACAATAGAAAGCATTAATGACGATGTTCTCGATGCTGGAAATCTTGTTCCACTAATTGATGAACTCATGTCTTTTTATGAAAAGGATTTAATTGTAAAAGATATATACGGCCCCAAATTGAAGGATATATTTACTCAAAAGAACGAACACGGGGTTTATGTCAATTTCTTTGAAGATATATGTAAAAACAGAACATCTGAAAATACAAGATCAAAACTTAAGAATGTTCTTATTTTTGTTATTGAAGATTTAGATCGCAATGATAAATACTATAATCTTCTTATCGAAAAAATTGATTTGCTCATAGATAAAGAGATAACATTAGAGGAAGAAAAGGAACTATATATTCTTACACAAACTTTACTTTCAGAATTGGTTAATAGAGATTACTCATTAGAAAATCTCTATAATTCTGTTATTAAGACCTTCTTTTCTGATGTAGAAGTGTCTGATTGTAAGAAGTCGTTTTCAGATTTTATTTCTTTATTTACATTTAAGGATAAGAATTATGCTGTATACTTCCCAGTTGCTAAAACCGTTAAGGACGATTTATCCCAGTGCTTTAATTTAGAAATAGAATCAAATGTTTTTGAAATGTTTGATAATAATTATGAATATATTGGGAAATTAAAAGTCGATGCTTGTGATCCTGAACAAGCACGTATTTTAGCAAGTGAAATTGTAGATGTTTTTCTTTCAATAATACAGTTTGATAAACACAATAATAGACCCTTTAAATTAAGGAATGCAGATGTCGTAGATTTGGAAACCGGCGAATGCTATTTTTTACAAGAACCTATTCTGCCGATTTTTCGTGGTAACAAAGCTAAAACAAGAACTTTTTCAACAAATGTTTGTCCTCATAGAATTAAAAATTTGTTCCATGCAATTTCGTTGCATGCTTCTGCAACACAGTCAAAAGACATCGGTAATCAATTTTTGAATTTGTGGACAGCTATAGAAGTTTTGATACCCGTAGAAAGAAAAGGCTCTTTTAGCAGAATAAATCAAATTTGCAATTATCTAACAAGTGTTTTATCTATAAACTATTATCGTTCACTTCTTGTACATTTAAATGTTGAGTTGAAAGTTATTGGTGAAGAATACACAGAATGCCTAAATGAAACCGGAAAAGAAGGTATTGCTGGATTAATATCTATTATTACCGACGCTACTTTTGAAAGCACTAAAAACAAATTGTTAGAGCATCTATCCAATTATCCTGTTTTACAATATAAAATTCATCAATACACAGAACTTTTTATTTCGCCTAATAAATTACTTTACACTTATAACAACCATTCTAATAGGATTAGGCTTCAAATAATGCGTATATATAGAACAAGAAATATGATTGTACATGATGGAAACAAAAGTAGATACATAGATTTGATATTACAAAATTTACATTATTATGTTGACTCTCTTATAGAATTGATTTCTACAATTCAAACAACAGGTTTTGATAGTATGAATTCAATTTTGCGCGAAGTGAGTCAAATTGAAGAAAATATATTGAGGATATTTGAACAGGATAGTATAAGTCTATCGGATTTGGAGTATATATACCAACTGAAGTTATATTCTAATTAGATTGTGGACTATATAAACCACAAGGGCAGAGAGTTTTCGCTCTCTGCCCTTGTGCGCGTTTTAAGCCGTTTTATCGGCTATCTGTGCCTTTAATTTGGCTTGTTCGGCTTTCCACTCCTCATATTCCTTTCTCCCTTCCTCGCTCTCGAAGAAGGCATGAATCTGAGGAAGGAAATGCCTTGCAAGGATTTCCAATTCGTGTTTTGGAATATTACTTCTGTTCGCTGCCATACGGCAACACGGCTTTTATTTGTTGTCGGTCATTCCTCCTTTACATATTCATTTGCATACCGCCATCATCATGGTTGTCTTGAATTTGTTTTTTCTTTTGTCCGTGTTTGCGTTCACGGACAACTTTAGGTTTTGCTTTATCATTATTGTCCGTTTCTCCTGTCATCGCAATATCAGCTGCAAGATATAAAACATCGACGGCAATATTGCTCCAACCGCCGCCCATTTCAGCTTGAGCTTCCACGGTGTCAAATTCTTGGCTTTCAACTCGTTCATCATTTGACATATTTCCGTGTGCAGCTGCTTTTTCAAAGAGTCCGTCTGCTTCGATAATTTGTCCTTGGTTGAATACTCTATCGAGTCCATCTTGTCTGTTGCTGCCTTGCGCATTTCCGTTAAGCACGGTCTTAGCGTCTGTACGATCAGATCCTTCAAATCCTGATGCGTCGGAAGTTCGGATATCAAATCCGTGTTTCGTACAATGCTGTTCCCAACTGTCGAAAAGTATTCCGCTATTTTGTTGTACTGTTCCAATGTCAGCAGCAGATACTGAGGCTGTATCGGTTCGGTCAATGCCGCTACTGTTTCCTCGGTTATCGGCTCTATCGGATTGTTGTTCTTTAGTTTGGTAATATCCATAAGCAAATAATTCCTCCATATTAGTTTTTAAATATTTGTCATCGAGTAATCGGTTATCCCGAAACCTCTGACCATCCGGTGTGGTATAGGTTATATACTTGTAACGGTCTATCCATTTTACACCGTATCCGAGTTTTTTCATCTGCTCAATAAACTGCTTTTTGTTTCGGCTTGTTGCTACCGCATAATCTATGGCATTTGTCAGCTTCAGCTTTTTACTGTTACCGCGTAAGGCGGTACGGTATTCACGCTGATTGATAGATTTTTGTTTAGGCTTCTGATACGGTGTTAACACCTCTAACCCAAACTGCCGACAGATCATATCCGACTTATGCCGCAGTTCTTCCAATTCCTTTTCGCCTATTTGGATTTTATATCCCGTTTCACAGTTTACCGAGTTGACAACAAAATGATTATGCTGGTGATCGCGGTCAATGTGTGTTGCCACGACCACTTCAAACCCATCAAACAGTTTTGCTGTTTCCAAACCTATACGGTGTATCTGTTCGGGAGTCGCATTGCAATCGGGTTTAAAGGATTGCACATACTGTTTGAAAAATACACCCTTTGCTTTACCGTATTGATGCTTGGTAGCCATAAACTCCTGATATGCCGATTCGGGAACGCAGTGCTGACCGCTTACAAGCTTTATTCCGTCTATGACGGTTTTCTTGTCTTGCATAACATAATCAAGCACTCGCTTCATCGCCGTGGCGGTCTGTGTTTTTTCGGGGATTGCCGTAAAAGTTGCCATCAACCACACCTCCCGACTATATCATTGAGCGTGACAAGCAACTCGGCATATTGTTGTTTTAACTCCTGTAAATCTGGACATACAATTTTGCCCATATTGCAGAGCGTTGTTAGCTGATTGATATTTCTGCCGATGGCTTTCTGTTCCTTCATGACATCCGAAAGACCGTTTATAACAGTTATGGGTTTATTCATTGCCGCTGCCGTTACAAACTCGGTGAAGTTCATATTCACTTTTTCTGCTTTTTTCTTGATTGCCGCATAGTCGCTTTCACGAAAACGCATAGCAACCCTTTTTGTCTTGTTGGTTTTAGTTGTCCTCTCTTTCTGCGGCAGCCGTACTACCGCTGTTTATTCACCGATGTCGTATTATTGGGGGGTTCGGGGTTCACCCCGACAAGCTGTTTGTAAAGCGGCGGCCGGGAGCCTGCCGTATATACAAATAATATGCTTGCCTATCCCTTCGGGATAGATAGTATATGGCTGATCCATATTTTATCGTCACCGATATGTAATAAAAATCCCTGCGAGAAAACTGTATGGTTATTCCTTGACACAGTATCCGCGCAGGGATTTGTTTCGCATTTATGCTTTTGTCAAAGAACATACCGACAGAGATAAAAAGCATTGTGATTTCAAGCTGATTTTGGCTATATAAATCACGCTGATTTTATGTGCAAAATTAAGTTGGAGGCTTATTTTACCGGAGTTTAAAAGTTTTGTCAAGGTCTTAAATTTTTATATAATTCAAGGTAGTTTTACAATAAATTTTTCTGATGCTTTTTAATCTTTTTTAGCATTAAATATTCTTTTTGATAGTAAAGATTATTTAAAAATTAATTGTTTTTCACAACAAAATTTCACCGTTATTCTTTTTAAACGATGATAACATGTGAAATAAAACCTCTTTGGGTAGATTTTAAATATCCAAAGAGGTTTTGTTATAAAGTGATTATTCTTTAAATTCAGTGGGATTTTTTGTAATATAATCAATTGTTTGACCGTCTATTCCACTTGAATACAATCTCCAATATACCGCAAGTGTTTGAAAAGCAATTTTTGCTTCTGCATACTGATTTATACAAATAAATTCAATTCTTTCAGTATCTGTATTCGAATCTTTGTTTTTTCTATTCCAAGATATTTATCAACATCAAGAAAGCAAAAACGGAAATGCTTATATTCATAACCTATTTTACTATAAAGACATTTACGGTATTCTTCGCCTTTAACATATGGACACACCTTTTTATAGAAAGCACTGTTTGTATATGTAATTTCATCAAAGTCATTATCGTACTTTTATAATAAAAATTCTATCGCAGACTCGACTTCATCTCGCGCATACTTTTTTGCTGTGCGCAACTTGCAAGCAATCCCAATGGGATTTATCGTTACTGGCAAACAAAAGCCAAACTCTGCTTAAATTGTTCGTTTCTAAATTGATTTGTGTTTTATTTTTAGTAGAGTCTTTTTTAGAAAAAGCCACTTCTGAGAGGAAATATTTTTTCAAATCATTATAGGTTTTAAACTTAAAATTTTTATCTTTTAGTTCTTTATATCTATCACGTAGTTCCATATTTTTTATCCTTTCAAGCTATTGTTATTAGTTGATAAGTTTATTGTAACATGCTTTTTTGGATTAATCTACTAATAAAATAGCGACACCTTGCTTTGATATCAATTTTAACCGCCGTAATTTTTCTCACTCATACATACGCAGACGTACCACTTTCCGTTTGCCTTGGTTACACCCACAGCTATGTATGGATATTCGGAACTGCCAACGTATACCCAATGTCCTTTGCTATGGTGGAAGCCGTCTGCTATGCGGTCGGACATACTTTCCGCTGTGTCGAACCAAGCTCCCATTCCAATGGTTTCTCGATTGTAGCCTTGATAGTAACTATCTTCGGCAGTCATTCCGTAGAGTGTCATGTCTACGAATTCACCATATTTCGATTCTTTGCACACATCACGGTTGCTTGTATGGGAGAAGTTGGTGGTTAGCTCATTTGCTCTGTATCTTGCCACCTCGGTTAGTCCGGGGAGCATCGTAGCCGCCGTATCACCTTGTTCTATGCGGTAGGCATTTATTTTTTCTATTACGAGCTTTTTTATTTCCGTAGTATCAACCTCCGGCCACTCAATCCCAACATATATTTCTTCTTGTGATTCTTCGCTATTTGAAGGTGTTTCTTCCGTAGGTTCGCTAATTTCCGCCGTCGATAATTCAGTTGGGTTTTCAGTTACCGTAGGCTTGGATTCTTCCTTTGGCTGTGCCGTTGTTGGAGGACTCTCGGTAGGCAACGGTGAGGTGTTGCCACCGCATCCTACCACACTCATAAACATCCCACAGCAGAGAAGAAGGATAGCTGTTTTCTTCATATATCCTCGGCCTCCTCCAAGCCTTGCATCACTTCCACCATTATGCGAGTGGCCAAGACAAATCCCGAACTGAACGATTCATGCTCGGTGATACAAGAGAGTTCGTTTTGGCAGCCCTTGAACTTTTCAAAGGTTTCTTTTTGTTTTTCTGCGAGGGTTGAGTTTAGTTCTTCTTCATTTTTGCATATCAACTTGACGAGTCTATCCACCTTCGTTCCTCGCTTGATATACCTTTTGTGCGGACTGATGTTGCCGTAGTATAAATCTTCAAGTGTTGTCATGTGCGTTGCACCTCCTTTTGCAACACAAATACATATCACAACACTTTTCACAAGTCCAGAGAAATAATTTATTGTCTTGTTTTTTCAAAGAAACAGTTGACATTATCAATCAAATGATTTACAATATCAACTGTGATAATAGTTGTATGGAGGTTTATTATGACTACTTCTGAACAGATACGAGTTCTTTGTGTGCGTTCTGGTGTAAGTTTGTCAGAATTGGCAAGAAGAATAAATCAAACACCACAAAATTTCAGCGTTAAACTTAAGAGAAATACTGTTACACAAGATGAGCTAAATCAAATTGCTAATGTACTCAATGTGAAATATGAACAGTATTTTGTTTTAGCTAATGGAGATCAGGTTCGATAAATAAAGAGAAGGTGAAAAAATGGATACAAACATTATTTATAATACAGATTGCATCGCCGGAATGAATCAAATGATAGATGAGGAGTCTATAGATCTTATTATCGCGGATCCACCATATTTTAAGGTTATCGGTGAAAAATGGGATTATCTTTGGAGAACAGAAGAAGAATATCTTGAATGGTCAGAAAAATGGATTGAAGAAGCTGCCCGTGTTTTAAGAATGGGAGGTAGTTTCTATTTGTTTGGTTATTTTAGAATGTTAAGTAGATTGTTGCCTATTTTAGAAAAGTATGGTTTTGAGCTTAGACAACAAATAGTATTAAATAAAGGCATGCAAGCTGCATCTGGGCGAGCAACTAAAAATTATCGAATGTTTCCTAATGTGACCGAAAGTATTTTGTTTTTATGTAAAGATTCCAAACCTTTTGCAAAATCTTTTTTAAAACAAAGGCAAAAAGAATTAGGTTATTCCGCAAAACAAATTAATGAGATGTTGGGTGTCAAATCAAACGGTGGCGGTATGTGGAGTATTTATACAGGAAAAAATGTTTGCAAGCAATTACCCACTGAAGAATTGTGGAACAAATTGCAAACAATTCTTGAATTTAACATTCCATACAACAAGATTAGTCAAACATATCATGCACAAATGGGGTTAACAGATGTATGGGATGATGTGAATTTTTATGAAGAAAAAGATCGCATCCATCCTACCCAAAAACCACAAAAACTGCTTGCAAGACTAATTCTTGCAAGCAGTGATGAGGACGATATTGTTTTAGATCCATTTATGGGTGGAGGTTCAACAGCCTTGGCTTGTATTAATAACAAGCGTAATTATATTGGATTTGAAATAGAACAAGAGTATTACGAAAAATCGTTAGAACGATTAGCGTGTAGACAGATGACGCTATTTTAATTATCTTAAATCGATAAAATGTGAGCGTAACGATAGTGGTATATCTGCTTTTTTCGAAACAATTTTAGGTAAATATATTTCATCCGCGAATTTGTTGCATAGATCGGCATTGGTTATATTATTAGTTGCCCTTATTTCTTCTAATAATTGCAATAGCTTTTCTTTATTTAATCCATTAACACGAGCAGAGGGGCTGTATTTTTTAATAACATTTTTAATGTTAGCTACACTTATGGTAGTTGCTCCAGAATATGAACTTAAAGGAAGTAGTACATCTGAATAAGTATTGTTTTTGGATGGAAATACATCGGTGATTATATTGCCATCATTTGTGATTTTTGATCTGTAAATCAAAGTTGGTTCTGTTAATGCGAATTTTAGCATATGGGGCCACATGTTAAACGGTGCTTTAGATGTTGATTGTGAACGAATATTGAGATAATAGTCAATCATACAGTACGCAAACCCTTTACTCTTTGGGTCAACTTCCCATATTGATGCAATAATGTCATTGTTGGTGCTATCATATATGGATTCGAATTCAAAAAGAACAAAATAATATCTGTAAGGATCCAATAGCTTTGCAAACTCGTCATCATTTCGGATTGCTATTAACCACTTCGAATCATCTTTCCTATTAATGTTTGTGGATCTGCATACAGCACATTCCGTTTCTAAACTTGAAACAACTGCACCACAAGCATTACAAGACCCTAATTGATCAACTCTATAACAAGTTTTAATTTCACCATGTCTTTCATCATCTATAACTAAATCATAACCGCGAGCACCGGATTTTCCTCCAGGATATCCTGTTACGACACTCACCAAATGCTGACCAATATATCCCATACGTGCCTGAGGCGTTTGTTGAGTTATTTCTGACCATGCATTAACTTTTGCTCTTAAATTAATATATAAATCTTTGATTAAGGCTTCAGAAGCTTCTATCGTTCCTAAAGTATAATTTAGCATAAAACCACCCCTTCAAATATATTTCCATTTTATTCTAACACGTTTCGGCATTTTTTACAATAGATTATTGGAGGTGATACAATGACAGGTGTAATTTATGCTCGATATTCAACCGATAATCAGAGAGAAGAGTCTATTGAAGGTCAGTTGCGAGAGTGCAAAGCTTTTGCCGAAAAGAACGGTATTCAGATTATCGACACATACATTGACAGGGCAATGTCGGCTAAAACCGATAACCGCCCGGATTTTCAAAAGATGATCAAGGACAGTGCGAAGCAACAATTTGAAACCGTCATTGTATGGAAACTCGACCGTTTTGCGCGTAACCGTTACGACTCGGCACATTATAAAAGTATTCTGAAAAGAAATAATGTACGTGTGCTTTCTGCCACCGAAGCCATTTCACAAGGCGCAGAAGGCATCATCCTTGAATCTGTTTTGGAAGGCATGGCAGAGTATTATTCTGCAGAGTTGGCAGAAAAAGTTATCCGTGGACAAACCGAAAATGCATTGAGTTGCCGCTTCAACGGCGGAACTGTTCCTGTCGGATATAACATTGTAAATCAGCATTTTGTTGTTAATAATGAGGTCGCACCGTTAGTTCTTTCGGCATACGAAATGTATGATGATGGAAAGACTATGCAAGAGATTGCCGACGATTTAAATGTTAAAGGATTGCGAAACACCAGGGGAACAAAGCTGACAATTAACACCGTTTCCAATCTGCTCACCAACAGAAGATATATCGGCGAATATTCATACCGTGATATTCTCGTTCCTGACGGTATCCCTGCGATTGTGCCGAAGGATTTATTCAACCGTGTACAGGAGCGCATTGCCAAAAATAAAAAGTCACCGGCGCGACACCGTGCAGACGAAGAATATATTTTATCAACAAAGCTATACTGCGGAAAATGTATGACATTTATGGTCGGTGAAAGCGGAACGGCGAGGAACAAAGAAACCTATCGCTATTACAAATGTCTTTCGGCAAAGCGAAAGCGCGGCTGCGATAAAAAGGCTGTTAAAAAGAAGTGGATTGAGGATATTGTCATTGATCAAATTCTCGAATGCATTTGGGATGATAATCTGATTGAAGATGTAACCGACCTTGTTATGAAAATGCAAAGGCAGGAAAACACCGCTGTATCTTTACTTAATAAGAGACTTGATGAAGTTAATGAAAGTATTTCCAATATTCTTTCGGCCATAGAGCAAGGTATTATTACGCCGTCCACAAAACAACGCCTTGAAGAATTGGAAGGTCAAAAGAAAGAATTTGAAATTGAAATCGCGAAGGAAAACATTACGAGACTTACGCTTGACCGTGACCAGATTAAATTTTGGTTTCATCGTTTCAGAAAGGTTGATGCATCAAAACCGGAAAATCGCAGAAGGCTTGTTGACAGTTTTGTAAACTCGATAATTCTATATGATGACCGAATAAAATTTTATTTTAATTTTAAAAAGGGTGCGAAAACATTTTCTTTGACCGACTTGGAAAAAGGTTCGGATATGCTTGACTCTCTCCCACCAAAAAATAGACTTGCATTTGCAAGTCTATTTTTTTATCCATTGCGAAAGCAATGGCATATCATCAAGGGCGACTTGTCGCCCTTGTATCTCATCAGTCCGTCAGGGCTGTATATCATCACACCTTTAGGTGTGTATCAAAAATGCTTTCGCAATGATGATATACAACGGTTAGCACCGTTGATGATATCCACGGCGTTGCCGTGATGATATGCAATTCCTTGCAGAATTGATTATATACAATGCTTCGCATTGATTTCAATAAAAATATGTGTTACAGTTTTGTTGAAAAGGAAGTGATATTATGCCTAAGAACTATTTGATTATTTATTCAGAACAACTCGCAACTGATATTGCATTGTTGTGTCAAAGCATTAAAGCACCAAGCAACTCTATTTTCCAAATTCAAAAAAGTTCAAGCAGTGTTTACGCAAATATTCGTGAAGCAAATTATGGTCAAAGTAAGGCAGATATGCTTTCTAAATTCGAAATAGCACTAAAGGAATGTAGCGAAACGGAAGGTTGGCTACAATTATTATTTAATACCAACGCTATTGATGAAGATACATATAAAAAACATAGAAATCTTTGTGGCAGAATCAGACGAATGCTGATTTCAAGTTGTAAAACGTTAAAAAAGATTTAATTTTTAACTAAAGGTGGTGAGGCTTTGTTTAGTTTTTTTAGAAAAACAAGAGAAAAAATAACGCCCATAGATTTAAATAATCCTGATGCAGTAGTAACTGTTATCAACTGTCGACACTCTAAAAATCCTTTTGGTAAAAACTATCGTGGCTGTTGTGAAATTCAAGAAAAATATTTTACTTCAGTTTGTTTTCAGACGATTGATGGGAATGATATGATTTACGAACAACCTCACCGATGCTTTGTGAATTTTTTAACTCCGGAAGCATATCCATATTCGTTATGGGTTGGTCGAAAAATAGAACTCTACGAGGGCAAGTATCATGTCGGCACAATGGTTATAGAGGAAATTATGAATAAAAACCTTGACCGAAACACTGAATTTGAAAACGACAAAGATGTATTGCTGAATCCTGATATTATAAATATTGCTTTGAAGCTCTCTCTTGACTGGGGTAAAGGTTTTGTAAAACCACTAGATATTAAGCTGATGAAAGCATTGCCCTATCTGTCAGGAACAGATATTGAAAAAATATCTGAATATGTTATTCAGGTGCGAGATGATGTTCTTTGGGAAATATATTGTCCGAATTGGGATGTAGAAGAAGGAGCTTTGAAAATTGATGCTCAAAAAGCAACAATTAAAAAATATCCTTGGATTAATAAAGATAATTTAGCTTCATTAGATTCTCAAGGGAAGTATTATGCTTGGCACGGTTAAATAATTCTCTGGACTTATAACAGTTTCTGTGCATAATTGTTGTTACCAAAAAAAGAAAGGCGACAATAATATGAGCACAGAAGAATTACAGAAAGAAATTTGGTTTTTATACGGACTTTGGTATAGGTATTATCTTCTATATACTTTTCTTAGGGAGAACAAAAGAGAATTAGAGTTAGTATCAAAACTGCAGGAAAGACAAAATGAGCTTTTACGGCTTATCGACTTTGCAAAAGATCAACTCTAAGTCGGCATCTAAATGGTTCGGAACAGCCAAAATCGGTGAGTATCTTTTGATACTTGCCGATTTTTATTTTCCGATGGGTTTTGTAAATGTTATAAATGCTGTGTCTCCGACGGTTGCAAACAAAAAAGAATAATGGTACAATATTTCATATTTTTTCTTCGGGGAGAAGTATTATATGATAGCAATAATAGATTACGGCGCCGGGAATTTGCAAAGCGTAAAAAAAGCTCTTGATTTCATCGGAGCCGAGAGCCTTGTTACGAGCAAAGCGTCCGAAATTGAAAATGCAAGTGCTTGCATTTTGCCGGGTGTCGGCTCGTTCGGCGATGCCATGAATTGTATGACCGAAAGCGGACTTTGTGAGGCCGTTAAAAAGGCGGCACTCGGAAGCAAGCCGTTTTTGGGAATTTGTCTCGGGCTGCAGCTTCTTTTTGACTCCTCCGAGGAAAGCCCCGGCGTTTCCGGACTCGGCATATTAAAAGGAAAGGTGAAGCGTTTTCCGTCGGATATGGGGCTTAAAATTCCGCACATCGGGTGGAATTCCGCAGACATCAAAAAGCCTTGCCCTATATATGACGGCATTGCAGACGGCTCGTTTGTCTATTTTGTTCATTCCTATTATCTCGACGCCGAAAATCGCTCGGACGTCGCTACGAAAACGGAATACGGAATTTCGTTCGATTCTTCCGTGGCGGTTCCCGAAATAAACCTCTATGCTACACAGTTTCACCCCGAAAAGAGCGGCAGAGTAGGACTTAAAATACTTGAAAATTTTGCGAAGCTCGGAGGTGACACACTTGTACGCTAAAAGAATTATCCCGTGTCTTGACGTTAAAAACGGCAGGGTTGTCAAGGGTGTCAGCTTTGTAAATTTACGCGACGCCGGCGATCCCGTGCAATGCGCCGTGGAATATGATAAAAAAGGCGCAGACGAGCTTGTGCTTCTCGATATAACCGCTACCAATGACGGCAGAGGCACAATGCTCGATATAGTCTCGCGAGTAGCAAATTCTATATTCATTCCGTTTACGGTGGGCGGCGGAATCCGCTCTACCGACGACTTTAAGGAGCTGCTAAGAGCCGGTGCCGATAAAATTTCGGTGAATTCCGCGGCTGTCAGAAATCCCGACCTTATAAATGACGCGGCATACAAATTCGGAAGTCAATGCGTTGTCTGTGCCATTGATGCAAAGCGTACCGACAACGGAAAATGGGAGGTCTATTTAAACGGCGGACGAATCCCCACAGGAATTGACGCGCTCCTTTGGGCAACGGAGGCGGAAAAGCGCGGCGCAGGCGAAATACTTTTGACGAGTATGGACTGCGACGGTCAAAAAAAGGGCTACGACCTTGAGCTTACAAGAGCTGTCTCCGAAAGCGTCGGTATTCCCGTTATCGCATCGGGCGGAGCGGGTGAGCTGAAACATTTTTACGATGCTTTTACGGTAGGTAAGGCGGACGCTGTTTTGGCGGCGTCGCTTTTCCACTTTAATGAAATCCCGATAGAATCGCTGAAAAAATATCTCAAGGAGAAAAATATTCCGGTAAGACCCGTTTAAAAACGGCCTTTTTAAGGTCAAAATACGATAATTTACGATACGGTATTCGGCTATTATGCTGAATACCGTTCTTTTATGCCCAAAAATCATGTCGAAAATTCATTTAAATTTAACAAAGTTTTTTTTGCTTTAGTTATTGCAAAATGGGTGAGTATGCTTTATAATTACAGTCAATAGGTGAGAAATGTTTAAAAAACCCATATTTGGGGAGTAAAAACCCACACTTTGGAGCAGAAAGGAGGAATGAATAAAGTGGCTGACGAAAATGTTAAAGAAAAAACTACCGAAACATCGGCGGCGCAAAAGCGTACCGAAAGCTTCGGCAGCTATAAAGAACACACCATAGACGCCAAAAACCGCCTTTTCATTCCTGCCAAGATGCGTAATAAGCTCGGTTCTACCTTCAGAGTGTTCTGCCCGATAGACGGCAGCGATTGCCTTTACATCTATTCTGACGAAGAGTGGAGCAAGATAGCCGAGTCTGTTATCAATACTCAGAATTTTGATATGCAGCGTCTTTTCTTCGGCGGTATGGTTGAGGTTGAGCCGGACAAGCAGGGTAGGATTACCATTCCCACAGAATTTTGCGACTTTGCCGGGCTTAAAAAGAATGTTGTCGTTGCCGGCGTAGGTAAGCGCCTTGAAATATGGGATGCAGATAAATACTACAAGACCATGGAACGTGCGAGAAACATTCGTCAGACCTTCGACTATTCGCAGATTCAGTTCTGATAGGTATTTAAAATGGATTTTGAACACATTCCCGTATTATTTAACGAAACTGTCAATTCACTTGAAATAAAGCCCGACGGCCTTTATGTCGATTGTACCGCGGGCGGTGGGGGGCATTCCCACGCTGTGGCTCAAAGGCTTTCCGATAAGGGCAGGCTCATAGCCATTGACCGCGACCCTGAGGCTATAGAGGTATTGAAGGCGCGCTTTGCGTCTTTTCCGAATGTTGAGATAGTTCACAATACATTTGATAACATATCCGCAATATTAAACGGCAGAAAAGCCGACGGAATTATGGCAGATCTCGGCGTCAGCTCTCACCAGATAGATACTGCCGAGCGCGGCTTTTCGTTTCATATGGACGCGCCGCTTGATATGCGTATGAGCAAAGAGGGCAAAAGTGCCGCGGATGTTGTTAACACTTATTCCGAAAATGAGCTTTATCGTATAATCAGAGACTACGGTGAAGAACGGTATGCAAAGAGTATAGCTAAAAATATAGTAAAAGAACGTGAAAATAAAAGAATTTCAACAACATTTGAGCTTTGCGATATTATTAAAATGTCAATGCCTCAGCGTGCAATGCGAGACTCGCATCCGGCACGCAGAACTTTTCAGGCGATCCGTATAGAGGTAAACGGTGAGCTTACAAAGCTTGATTCGGCACTTGATGATATGTTTTCGTCGCTTAAGGTTGGCGGAATCCTTTCGGTAATAACATTCCATTCTCTTGAGGATCGTATGGTGAAAAAACGCTTTGCACACTTTTGTGAGGGTTGCACTTGCCCAAAGGATTTTCCGGTTTGTGTTTGCGGAAAAACGCCGCGCGGTGAGATTACCGTAAAGGGTGTTGCGGCAAGCGACGAAGAGTTGTCACGTAATCCTCGTTCGCGTTCGGCGCGGCTTCGTTCAATAAAAAAGATTAAAGATGATTAAGATTTTAAGATAAATTTCCCGGAGGAGAAAAAATGGCAGGTAATTACGACAAGTACGGTAATTATGATTTTTCCATGTTTGAGCCGAAACCCGTCTCATTCGATCATAATGCCGCGAGAAAAATAGCTACCCTGCCCGGCGTCGGAGAGCGTGCGGCCGACTCCGGTATGCGGCTTGTAACACGAAAAAAGAAAACAACAGTCGAGGCAAAAAACGAAATGCGAGCCACGGCTTTGCGTGCGACAAAGGTGCTTACGGTTGCCGCTGTTTTGCTCTCGCTTTTTGCGGCTCTGCTTTACAGTAAGCTGCGTGTGGACGAGCTTGACCGTCAAATCGCCAAGACTGAGTCAAATCTTACGGCGGCGCAGGCCGAGACCGTCAGACTTAATATGCAGCTCGATTCGACAATATCTCTTGAAAAGGTCGATGATTATGCACAAAATGTTCTCGGAATGGTAAAGGCGGAAAATTATCAGATAGAATATATAGACCTTTCCGGCGATGATAAGGTAACTGTTTCCGGAGGAAAAGCATCGTCCTCCGACTCAAAAGAGTCAAAGTCGCTTATAACCAAACTTTTGGAATATATACACGTAAAATGAAATAAAATAAAACGAGGGTTAAGGTAGCTATACTTAACTCTCGTTATGCTATTTATTTTGTCTGAATCGCGCGCCTTTTGCACCTTTTTCGCTCCTCGTGTATCAAAAATACAAGTCGTCGCAAAAATGCACAAAATGCACACGATTCAGAATAAGAGGCAGAGAAAGCGCGCTTTTGCACCTTTTTCGCTTTTCTATTCGACAAACGGAAAACAAATCAGACTTAAATTTAATGAAAGGAGAAAAATATGCAGACCGGACCTTCAAAGAGAATGGGTAAAAGAGCTGTTACGGTGCTGTGCTTCATCGCCGCAGCTTTTCTTGTATGTGTCGGCTCGCTCGCATATATTTCTCTTATTCACGGCAACGAATATAAGCTTAAAGCCGAGCAAAATCAGCTTTCGGACACCACGGTTTCGGCTCAGCGCGGAACGATTTACGATTCAAATATGAAAGCTCTTGCCAAAAGTGCTTCGGCGTGGCTTGTCTATATAAATCCGTCAAAGATAACAAGCGACGAGCAGCGCGACCTTGTGGTTACAAATCTCAGTACCATGCTCGGTGTGGACGAAGAGACGGTTCGCAAAAAGGCGGAGCGCACAAGCAGCGGCTACGAAAAAATAGCCGGCGAGGTTGAGACGGATGTTAAGGACCGTCTTAAAACGTTTATTTCCGAAAACAAGCTTTCCTCAATAATCGGTGTTGATCCCGATACAAAGAGATATTATCCTTACTCGTCGTTTGCTTCCACAATAATAGGCTTTACGGATTCCGATGATTCGGGCAGGCTCGGGCTTGAGCTGAAATACAACGACGAGCTTACCGGCACCGCCGGCAGAATAATAACGGCTAAAAATGCCAGACAGGGCTCTATGTCCACGGATTATCAAACCACATATGACGCTAAGGCAGGCTACAGCCTTGTGCTTACAATAGACGAGGTAATACAGTATTACCTCGAGCAGTCGCTCGACCAGGCACTTACGGACACGGGCGCTAAATATGCTTACGGCATAATAATGGACGTCAAAACCGGCGCTATACTCGGTATGACGTCAAAGCCCGACTTTGATTTGAATTCTCCTAATAAGATTTCTAACAAGGTGCTTGCCGAGAGCATATCCGCAATATCCTCTCCCGACGAGCAAAAAAAGGCTACGACGGACGCTCTTTATGCTCAGTGGCGAAACCGCGATATAAGCGATACATATGAGCCGGGTTCGGTATTTAAGACGATAGTCGTTTCGGCGGCTCTTGAAGAGGGTGTTGTGGACCTCAATACAACATATACATGCACCGGCGGTATTCAGGTTGCGAATAATTATCAGAAGTGCTGGAAGCCGGGCGGCCACGGTACGGAAAATTTGACGCAGGGACTTATGAATTCCTGTAACCCGTTCTTTGTGACAATAGGGCAAAAGCTCGGTAAAGATACTTTTTATAAATATTTTGAAGCGTTCGGTTTTACCGAAAAAACAGGTATCGACCTGCCTGCGGAGGCGACTCCCGTAGCCGACGTGACATATCACTCTCTCAATAAAATGGGTATTTCGGAGCTGTCTTCAAGCTCGTTCGGTCAAACCTTCCAGGTGACGCCCATTCAGATAATAACGGCGGTTTCGGCGATAGCAAACGGCGGTAAGCTTATGCAGCCGTATGTAGTATCATCTATGCTTGACGGTGACGGCAATGTCATGAAAAAGACGGAGCCTATAGTAAAGAGACAGGTCATATCCGAAAAAACCGCTTCCATAGTATCTAATATGATGGAGCAGGTCGTATCCGTGGGAACAGGTAAAAACGCATATGTTGCGGGTTACCACGTGGCAGGCAAAACGGGTACCTCCGAAAAAATCGGACACGAGGGAGCGTATATTGCCTCCTTTGCCGGCTTTGCCCCCGCCGATGATCCGCAAATAGCAATACTTGTAGCGATAGATGAGCCGACAGGTGCTCACGGCGGCGGTGCGGTAGCAGCTCCCATAGCAGGCGATATACTTGAAAAGGTGCTGACCTACTTGAATGTTGAGCCGAGATATGACGATAAGGAAATGGCAAACGTATCGTCCGTAGCTCCGAGTCTTGTCGGATTGTCTCCTCAGGATGCAAAGACAAAAGCCTCGGGCTATACCGTAAAGGTTGTCGGAGACGGTGCTAAGGTAGTTTCACAGACGCCTGCGGCAGGCCAGCAAATGAGGTCGGGCGGAGTAATAGTGGTATATACCGATTCTTCGTCGCAAAAGGCAGTTGCCACCGTTCCGAATCTTTGCAATATGTCAATCAGCGCAGCCAATAAGGCCGCTGTTAACGCAGGCTTTAACATAAAGGTAGCCGGCAATTCTTCTTCAAATGACTTTGTGTCTTATAAGCAGAGCATTGCGGAGGGCACCGAGGCAGAGCAGGGCTCTGTAATTACAGTTTACTTCAAGTCGTCCGTAAACGTACAGGACGGTCCCGCATAATATTAAAGTAAAAAACAGGAGGAAAAAACCGATGCTGTTATCAGAGCTTTTAAAGGGCATTGATACAAAAAGCAATTTTAATGACACGGAAATTACTGATATTACCGATAATACCGCAAAGCTTTGCGAGGGCTGCGTTTTTGTGTGCATCAAGGGCGCACATTTTGACGGCCACTCTGCCGCCGAGGAGGCTGTGAATAAAGGAGCCCGTGCGGTAGTGGCGGAGTATGATACCGGTGTTAAAAATCAGATTTTGGTTAAGAACACAAGAGATGCATATTCTTTATTGTGCGCCAATTTTTACGGTAATCCGTCCGAGAAGCTTCATCTTATAGGTATTACCGGAACAAACGGAAAGACTACAACAACCTTTATTTTAAAAGGAATTTTCGATAATCTCGGAATAAAATCCGGACTTATAGGCACGGTTAAAAACGTAACGGGCGACAAAGAGTACCCGTCGTCGCTTACCACTCCCGACAGCAAAGAGCTTCAGAGACTCTTCAGGGAAATGGTTGACAGCGGCTGTAAATACTGCGTTATGGAGGTCTCTTCCCAAGCACTCGCGCAGGGGAGGGTAGACGGATGTCATTTCGACATAGCATTGTTTACCAATCTCACGCAGGATCACCTTGACTATCACAAAACCTTTGAAAACTATCGAAACGCCAAGCGCAAGCTGTTTGAAATAGCGGACACGGCTGTTATAAATATCGATGACGAGTCGGCACATTATATGGTAGACGGACTCCCGATAAAGGTCGTGACATTTTCGGTTAAAAACAACGAGGCGCAGTTTGTGGCAAAAAATGTTGTCTGCACCTCCTCCTCTGTGCAGTACGAACTCCTTTGGAACGATAAAATCGGCAGAGCAAACGTAGGCATACCCGGTCACTTCACCGTTTATAACACGATGGGTGCCGCAATTTGCGCCATCCTCACGGGACTTGATTTTTCCGATGTCCTTTCTTCGCTCAAAAAGAGCAAGGGCGTGCCCGGCAGAGTTGAGGTAGTTCCGACGGATACGGATTATACCGTTCTTATAGATTACGCACATTCTCCCGACGGCCTTGAAAATGTAATATCATCAGTCCGTGAAACCACAAACGGCAGAATTATAGCCGTATTCGGCTGCGGCGGCGACAGAGACAAGACCAAACGCCCTAAAATGGGCAGGATAGTAGGCGACCTTGCAGATGTTGCGGTTGTAACATCTGATAATCCGCGAAGCGAAGACCCGCAGCTTATAGTTGACGATGTTTTAGAGGGTATGCATAACTGCAAAGCGAAAATCAAGGTTCTTGTTGACCGTACCGAGGCCATAAGATATGCACTCGGCGAAGCGAAGAAGGGCGATGTCGTTCTCCTTGCCGGTAAAGGGCACGAGACGTATCAAATATTAAATACCGGCAAAATACACTATGATGAACGTGAAGTTGTGGCAGGTATATTAGCAGAAGGAAAAGATAAGTAATGGAATTAACTCTTTCGCGTATTGCAAAAGCCGTAGGCGGCAGGCTCTCGGGCTATGATTGTATTGTGACATCGGTTTCGACCGACAGCCGCGACATACCAAAGGGGTGCCTTTTCATATGTCTTGAGGGAGAAAAATTTGATGGGCATGACTTTGTGTCGCAGGCGGCTCAAAACGGAGCTGCGGCGGTGCTTGTTCGTAAAAAGGTTGACAGCCGCATACCCGTAATCACAGTTAAGGATACCGGCAAGGCTCTGCTTGACCTTGCGGGGTATTACCGCGGTACGCTTGATAATTTGACGGTAGTAGGCCTTACCGGCTCGGTCGGCAAAACGACGACAAAAGAAATGACATATGCCGTGCTTGCCGAGCAGTTTAAAACGATTAAGACCGAGGGCAACCTCAATAATGAAATCGGGATGCCCAAAACTTTGCTTCGCCTTAAAGATGATACCGAGGCGGCGGTTATTGAAATGGGTATGAATCATTTCGGCGAAATCGAGAGAATGACAAAAAGCTCTCGTCCCGACATCGGTATAATAACCAATATCGGCGTTTCGCATATAGAGTATCTCGGCTCGCGTGACGGAATCCTAAAAGCGAAGCTTGAAATTCTCGAGGGTATGAAAAAGGGCGCGCCGCTTATATTAAACGGCGATAACGATAAGCTCGTTACCGTAAGGGAACCAGACTATAAGCTTGTTTTCTTCGGAATCGAAAATCCGAATGTTGATTTCAGGGCGAAGGATATTGAAGAAAAAAACGGTTTTACATCCTTCACGGTCGAATTTTACGGCGCATCACAGCGCGTCACCGTGCCTACCGTCGGTATTCATAATGTATACGACGCTCTTGCGGCGTTTGCCGTGGGATATGAAATGAGAATGGAGCCGCAGAAAATAGCGGCAGGGCTCAAAAGCTTTGTCCCGTCCGGAATGCGTCAGCGTATTAAAAAAGTCGGCGGAATAACGGTTATAGAGGATTGCTACAACGCAAGTCCGGATTCGCAAAAAGCGGCTCTGGATGTGTTGTCCTCGTTTAAATCAAACCGCAGGATAGCAGTTCTCGGCGATATGCTTGAGCTCGGAAAATACAGCGATGTTTCTCATGAAAATGTCGGAAAATATACCGAAAACAAAAATATCGACATTCTTTTTACATACGGCGCAAAAGCAAAACACATTGCCGAGGGAGCAAAAGGATTTGTCGATGAAATAAAATCATTTGACGATAAAACCGAGCTTGCAAAAACGCTTCTCGAAACGCTTAAAGACGGAGACGCAGTTCTTTTCAAGGCGAGTCGCGGAATGAAGCTCGAGGATGTTATAAACAGCTTATACAGAGAGTGGGAAGAGTAAATGAAAATTTGGGTTGCGTTAATATTCGGCGTTCTGCTTAGCTTTTTAATAGCTTTTTTGCTCGGATTTGTTATAATTCCGTGGCTTAGAAAGCTTCACTTCGGGCAGACTATTCTTGACATAGGTCCTGCATGGCATAAATCAAAGCAGGGTACTCCCGTAATGGGCGGTCTTATGTTTATAATAAGCATAATTGTATCGTTCGCTGTCGTCCTGATAACCGATAAGCTGCTCGGCGGTCATATTCTGACTTCGGGAAGCGTTGTCATAGGCGACGATATGAAGGTCAAAATATTCGCGGGGCTTTTAATGGCTGTCGCTTTCGGACTTATCGGCTTTGCGGACGATTATATTAAGGTTGCCAAAAAGCGTAATCTCGGCCTTACCATAGCGCAGAAAACCGGCGCGCAGATTCTTGTGATGCTGGCGTATCTTGCGGCGCTCTATATGTCGGGAAACACGTATATGTTCATTCCGTTCGTCGGAAATGTCGACCTTAAATTTTTCTTTTGGATATTCGGAATTGCCGTTATTTATCTCACGGTAAATGCCGTAAACTTCACGGACGGCGTAGACGGCTTGTGTGCAAGCGTTACCTCCGTGGCGGCAATTTCATTTATAGCGGCGGCACTTATCAGAGGTTTCTTCGGTGTAAGCCTTCTTGCGGGCTGCCTTCTCGGCGGATGTCTCGGATACCTTATTTGGAACTGGTATCCCGGAAAGGTTATGATGGGCGATACCGGCTCAATGTTCCTCGGCGGTATGGTTGTAGCCCTCGCTTATGCCATAGACTGTCCGCTTATAATCTTGCTTTACGGAATAATCTATGCAGTCGAAATGTTCTCGGATGTGCTTCAGATATGCTACTTCAAGGCAACGCACGGCAAACGAATTTTCAAAATGGCGCCCATACACCACCACTTTGAAATGTGCGGATGGAAAGAGCGCAAGATATGCGTCGTGTTTACACTCGTTCAGCTTTTCGGCGGAATTATAGGAACCGCTCTTTTGTATTACGGAATGAAATAATTTTATTTGCCGATTTCGGCAGATGTCCGTTTTAATTTTCAGGAAAAGGAGGAAGAATTATGGCAGGGAACGCCCAAAATGCAAAACCGCGTCCTCAAAAGACAAAAAAACGCTCGCGAAGACCCGATTTTCTCGCACTCGGCGGAATTGACGTATTCTTTCTTCTTCTTGTAATCGCAATACTTACAATAGGACTTGTAATGCTGTTCTCGGCAAGCTACACCTACGCCTTTTACAACAAAAAGGGGGACAGCACATACTTTTTTAAGCGTCAGCTGATTTTTGCCGTTGTCGGCGTTATTTGTATGCTCCTTATCTCAAAGCTCAGGTATGATTATCTTAAAATACTTGCTGTTCCCGGTCTTATTGTCTCATGGGGTCTGCTTGTTATAGTTCTTATACTGCCGGCGTCGTTCGGTGAATTCCACCGATGGATAAATCTCGGCTTTTTTACCTTCCAGCCGTCGGAAATAGCAAAGCTTGCCATAATTTTGTTTTGCGCATACGAAATGGACAGAAATCATAAAAAAATAGTCGGAAAGTCAATAAACCGTTCCAAATTTGCAGACGGAGTAAAGGAACTGTCGGGCGGACATATCGTCGTGTATAATTCGTTTTTACAGCTCCTTTTCTATGCCTTGGTTATAACTGTTACGGCGGGTCTTGTCTATCTTGAAAATCACCTTTCCGGCACTATTCTTATTCTCGCCATAGGAGTAATTATGATGTATCTCGGCGAGATAAAGAGACATTGGTTTGTGCTTATAGCGGTAATTGCCGCCGTAGCAATTATCATATTCGTGCTCAATCCGCAACTTCTTGAAAAATACGCGGGCGCGCGAATTACGGCGTGGCTCGATAAAAGCTACGACCCCAAGGGAGCAAGATGGCAAACCAACAACTCGCTCTATGCCATAGGTTCCGGCGGACTTTTCGGAACCGGTCTCGGTAACTCAAAACAAAAGCATCTGTATGTTTCCGAACCGCAAAATGACTTTATTTTTGCGATTGTCTGCGAGGAACTCGGCTTCATCAGAGCGGTAGGAATAATTTTGCTGTACGTTTTGCTTGTTTGGCGTGGGGTCGTTATAGGACTAAAGGCAAAGGATCGCTTCGGTGCCATGCTTGCAATGGGCATCGTCTTTCAGGTTGGACTTCAGACGGCGCTTAACATCGGCGTTGTTACTGATACGTTGCCGAATACAGGCATAAGCTTACCCTTCTTCAGCTATGGCGGTACATCGCTTATGATGCTGCTTGTTGAAATGGGAATAGTGCTGTCGGTATCAAGGTATTCGCGAATAGAAAAATAAAAAGCCTAAGAATAAGGAGTAAACATATGAAAGTCATATTCGCTGCCGGCGGTACCGGCGGACATATAAATCCGGCGCTTGCGTCCGCAGGCGAGCTTAGACGCCGCCATCCGGATGCCGACATACTTTTTATAGGTACAAAGGAGCATATGGAGTCAAAGCTCGTACCTGCGGCGGGTTTCGCCTTTAAAACCATTGAAATTACCGGCTTCCAGAGAAAATTTTCCGCTAAAAATATAGCTAAAAATATTAAAACACTCTTTCTTATGATAAGCTCATCGAGAGAGGTCAAAAAAATAATCAAAGAATTTAAACCTGACGTTGTAGTAGGCTTCGGCGGATATGTCAGCGGTCCCGTTGTCAGAACGGCCTGTAAGCTTGGCGTAAAGACAGCCATTCATGAGCAAAACGCCTATCCCGGCGTTACAAACAAGGCTCTCGCCAAAACGGTGGACAAGGTTATGCTCACGGTTAAAAAGGCAGAGGAACACCTTGAATGTAAAAATGAGCCGGTAGTTACGGGGCTTCCGGTAAGAAGCGAAATCATAGAAGCGGACAGGGAATTTTCACGTGCAAAGCTCGGTGTCTCGCCCGACAGCATAATGGTACTCTCGATGGGCGGCAGTCTGGGTGCAAAGGCGATAAATGAAAATATGACTGCCTTGATAGCCGAGCGTTGGCAAAATAAAAATCTGTTCTTTATGCATTCTACCGGAAAATACGGTAAATGGGTTCCCGAAAAGCTAAAAGAGCTCGGCGTGGACGAGAACAAAGCAAGCAACGTGGTAATACGCGAATATATAGATGATATGGATGTCTGTCTTGCGGCAAGCGACCTTGTTATCGGCAGAGCCGGTGCGTCGTCACTTTCCGAGATCGAAGCAGTCGGCAGAGCGTCAATACTTATTCCCTCACCGAATGTTGCCGAAAACCATCAATACCATAACGCCATGGCTCTTGTGGAAAACGATGCCGCGCGCGTTATCGAGGAAAAGGATTTAACCTCCGAAAAACTCATATCCGAGTTTGACTCACTTGTTGCAGACCGCGAGACTCTTGTAAGACTCGGCAGGAATGCAAAAAAAATGGCGGTTGAAAACTCTTCTGCGATGATTTGTGATATAATAGAAAAGTTAGCGGAGAAAAAATAACAGCTGTCGTTTCCAAAACATACAGCCCTGCATAATATGAAAAAGGGTTACCTTTTTCTTTAAGGGGTGTGTATGTATTGGATAAGATAATAATAGAGGGCGGACGAAGGCTCTGCGGAGAAATTGAAGTCCACGGCTCGAAAAACAGCGCGCTGCCGATTTTAGCGGCTACGGTCTTGACCGGCGACAAATGCGAAATACATAATTGCCCGGCTCTCTCGGATGTAGACGCCGCTATTCAAATACTTCGGCATCTCGGCTGCAAGGTGATACGCGACGGTCACACGGTAGAGGTGGATTCGTCCGTTATTACCGTAAGTGAAATTCCCGATGATTTAATGCGTGAAATGCGCTCATCGATAGTCTTTTTGGGTGCTGTGATCGCACGTACGGGAAAAGCGGAAATATCTTCGCCGGGAGGCTGTGAAATAGGCCTCAGACCTATTGACCTGCATTTATCGTCGATGCGAAAGCTCGGTGCCGAGATTACCGAAGAGCACGGCAGACTGTACTGCTCGCTCGGCAAATGTCTTCACGGTGCCGATATTACGCTTTCTTTTCCGAGTGTCGGAGCCACAGAAAACATAATGATAGCCGCCGCCGCGGCGGACGGAACCACCGTTATTACAAATGCGGCGCGAGAACCGGAAATCAGCGACCTTGCCGATTTTTTAAACGGCTGCGGCGCTAAAATTTCCGGCGCCGGCGACAGCACGGTAGTAATAGAGGGCACTAAAAAGCTTCACGGCACATGCCATACCGTTATACCCGACCGCATAGAGGCGTCGTCTTATCTTATAGCCGCATCGGCAACCGGCGGCAGAATTTGCATAAAGGACGTAATTCCGGCACATATCGGCGCGCTGATTCCGGTGCTTTCCGAAGCGGGCTGTGATATAACGACGAGCGGCAGGTGGATATGTCTGTCTGCACCGCCGAGACTTAAAAGAGTAAAAATGATACGCACCATGCCGTATCCGGGCTTTCCGACCGATGCTCAGGCAATAGTCGGAGCTATGCTGTCCGTAGCGGACGGCACGAGCGTAATAATTGAAAATATATTTGAGAGCAGATTTAAACACGTAACTGAGCTTATGCGGCTCGGTGCAAAAATAAGCGTCGAGGGCAGAATGGCGGTTATAGAGGGTTCAAAGTATCTGACGGGCGCAAATGTTGTAGCTCCGGATCTTCGCGGAGGCTTTGCGCTTATAACGGCCGGTCTTGCCGCAAACGGCAAGACGGTTATTACAGGTACGCAGCATTTGGACAGAGGATATGAAGCTCCTGAAAAGGTACTGAAACTGCTCGGAGCAGACGTGAGAAGGATAAATGAAAATGACGGGACCGAAAAACAAGAGACAAGGCAGCTCGCCGAAAACATCGGGAAACCCGAGGGGGAGTCGGCAGAAGACTGCACCGACCGGCACTCGCAGGAGGCAGACGATCGATGTAACATACGGCGGGGCAAATGAGCGCACGCAGGGCGGCAGGCAGCAGCTCTCGCGCGATGAAATGCGCCGTCGCAGCAGGCTCATTAAAATGAAAAAACGCAGGATAAAAAAGCTGATTGCTCTTATCTTGGGTATTATAATTATAATTGCCGTCGCAGTAACTCTTTCGCTTACGGTCTTTTTCCGTATAGACAATGTTGCGGTTACCGGTGACGAGATATACAACAATGAGGATGTTATAGCTGCGTCGCAGATAAATATAGGCGACAATATGTTTATGACAAGCAAGAAAAAAACAGCCTCCGGAATAGAATGTACCCTTCCTTATGTTGAGTCGGCCGAAATAAAACGCAATCTTTCGGGAACAATAACGATAAAAATCACGGCTGCAACCGCCAAGCTTGCAATAGACAACGGCGACAGCTTTACGTTGGTTTCCGACAAGGGCAAAGTACTTGAGGACGGACTTATGACTATCGGCGACGGTATTATCATAATTGATTCCTCACCGGTGATTTCGGCGGTACCGGGGGAAACCGTGGAATTTCAGGATAACGACGACCTCGGCATTATAAAAAATGTGCTGACATTGCTTGAATCAAATGAACTCAGCGGAATAACAAGTATAGATGTGAGCAACCATTCCAATATTAAATTGGTATATAAGGAGCGCGTTACCGTGCTTTTGGGACTTTCGTCCTCCGTGAACGATAAAATGGACTTTGTAAAAGCTGCCCTGACAAGGCTTGACAGCGATAATCCCGATTTTACGGGCAGTATAGATTTCACGATTGACAAAAAAGCATATCTCAGTCCTCAGCGTGAGGATAACACAACGGTTCCGTTTATATCTCCGTAATTATATACAATATAAATGCAAAAAAACGTTGAAAATAACGGGATAATATGATATACTAACCTAAATAGGTATGAGTTTAACTTTATTTAGGTGTGAAATAAAAGACTTTACATAATGGAGGATGTTCTCAAATGGATTTTGAAATGGACAACGAATTTAATGACGTTACTAATATTAAAGTTATAGGCGTTGGCGGAGGCGGCGGAAATGCTGTCAACAGTATGGCAAACAATGACTTCGGCAGAGTTCAGCTTATAGCTATAAATACCGATAAGCAGACGCTTGCTTTTTCAAAAGCCGGTCAGAAAATTCAGATAGGCGAAAAGATTACGCAGGGCAGAGGCGCCGGGGCAAAGCCCGAAATCGGTCAGAAAGCTGCCGAGGAGAGCCGCGACGCAATTATTGAAGCGCTCAATGATACACAGATGGTATTTATTACCGCAGGTATGGGCGGCGGAACAGGCACAGGCGCAGCTCCCGTTATTGCCGAGATTGCTAAGGAAAAGGGAATACTCACCGTAGGTATAGTTACAAAGCCCTTCGATTTTGAGGGTAAGGTACGTATGCAGCAGGCAGAGGCAGGTATTGCAGAGCTTGCAGGCCATGTAGACAGCCTTGTTGTTATTCCCAACGAAAGATTAAAGCAGGTATCCGAGCAGAAGATTACTCTTCTCAATGCGTTTGATATAGCAGATGATGTTCTTCGCCAGGGCGTTAAGAGTATTTCCGACCTTATTATTAAGCCGGCTCTTATAAACCTTGACTTTGCCGATGTAACCGCAGTTATGAAAGATGCGGGCCATGCTCATATGGGCGTGGGTACCGCCAAAGGCAAGGATAAGGCTGAGCAGGCGGCTCAGAGAGCTATTTCAAGCCCTCTTCTTGAATCCACAATCGACGGCGCTAAGGGCGTTATAATAAGCATTTCCGCTTCTGAGGATATTGGCCTTGACGATATCGACACCGCGGCAGGTATAGTTCGTGCAGCGGCTGATGAGGATGCTAACATCATCTTCGGCGTAGATCTCGATAAAGAAAAAGAAGACGAGATGACAATTACCGTTATCGCCACAGGCTTCGGTACTGATGAGAACGGTATGCCTAAAAAGCCCAATAAGACCGATGATTTTTCGTTCGGCGGCAAGGATGACGGCTTTGAGGATGTAAGCAGCACTACCGACAACGGCAAGGGCTTCGGAAGCGACGACGGATATATGGACGTTCTTGACATTTTCAACGGTAAGAAGTAATTTTTTACACAGTATTTTTTCTTATTAAATCCCTTAAAAAACGGGCTGTAAAAATTTTACGGTCCGTTTTTTTGTCGAAAAAATATCCGCACTCGATATTTAACGAATGCGGATATTTTAGTTGTGCCATTCTTCTCTTTGTGTGGTTTTACGATATTATTACGGGCTCAGTCTGTTTGCCGTTTAAAGCGTCCAAAACGGTTATGGGTATTTTTTCAAAATCCGCAACTATGGAATTCGGTTTGTTAATGCAGTCATCCTGCCTCATCGGTACGAAGTAAATATATTTGCAGTTCATTAAAAGACCTATGTTTTTAGCGGTGGCACCGAGCGCGTCATTTGTGGAAACGGCTATTACCACCGGACGTCTGTTGCGAAGGTGCGCTTTAGCTGCAAGCGTTACGGTCGTATCAGTTATGCCGTTCGCCATTTTCCCGAGAGTGTTTCCCGTAGTCGGCGCGATAATAAGTAAGTCGAGCAGCTTTTTGGGGCCGATCGGCTCAGCCTTCGGCAGAGTACTTATAATATCATTTCCCGTTATTTCGGTTATTTCGTCGGCGAAGTCTTTAGCAGAGCCGAAACGTGTATCGGTCGTAAATGCTGTTTCAGACATTATGGGCACTACGTTAAACCCGTCGCTTTTAAGCTTAGCCATAATCGGGATCACCTTTTTAAACGTACAGAACGAACCGCACATTGCAAATCCTAAGTTCAGCACATTTTTCCCTCCTTACAGAAGCGGTTGAGCTTTCTTAAATATCAGCCTGCCGGCTTCTTCGGGGGCGTATTTTCCGGGAAGCCCCAATGCTCTGACAGCGTTTATCCCGTAAGAGTCGGCAAGCCCGATATCCACTCCGAACGGGGGGGAAGCTATATCTATAAGCAGAACGTCTTTTCTCAATCGACTCAAAATATTTTTATCTATTATTTCAGCGGGAACGGTGTTTATTAAAATATCCGCGTCGTGTGCTATACAGTCATAATCTCTCAGCAGGCATATGCTGTATCCCTTTTTGACCGCGTCTGCGAGTGCGTGAGGGTCTCTTGCCGTTATCAGTACCTTTGCGCCGTTTTCCTTCATGAATTCGGCAATAGCCTTCGCGGTTCTGCCGTATCCGGTAATCGCCGTCTTTTTGCCGCTGAAATCATATATTCCGTTTTCATTTAACACAAATTTAAGACATTGCGCGGTCAAACGGGCATTGTCCGTAATAAATTCCTCATCATAGTAATCATATACTTTTGTGCCGTTTGCCGACAAAACAGTTAGACTGTCGCCGATGATTCCTCCTGCTACCGTGTCACTTTTTCCGAGACATTCACCGATTTCCGATAGCCTGACATCTTCGAACGCTTTGCCGGTGTTCAGGTGAATTTTATCGCGGCTTACGGGGAGCGGCAGTATCAGCAGTATATTATTGTTTTCGCGCAGATAACAAAGAAACTCGTCTTTGGTAAGACCGCCGTTTACCGCATATGACGCGAAAGAATACCCGCTGTTAAAAAGCAGCTCGGCGAGACAGCTCATCCTTTTGTCTCCGCCGGCAATAACGATTTTTTTCATTTATTTCCCTCCTTTTTCGGATGGATATCTATACACTATAATATGAATGCCGAAAATATATTGTGAAAGATAATTTTAGGGTTTAAATTTTTGCCGAAATGCAATATAATATATTTTAGTCGGAAATACTGACACAATAAACCGAAAGGTATGACTTATATGAAAGACATAGATACACTTTTAAAAGAAGTAAAGAGAGTACACTTTATCGGGATAGGCGGCAGCGGTATGTGCCCGCTTGCCGAGATACTTCACAGCTGGGGCTATGAACTCTCCGGTTCGGACAATAACGAGAGCGATACGCTTGACAGAATACGTAAACTCGGTATCCCCGTTACCATGGGTCAAAGGGCGGAAAATATAAAAGGCGCCGAGATGATAGTTTATACCGCGGCCTTACTTAAAGATAATCCGGAGCTTGTAGCCGCTAAGGCAAGCGGAATACCGACCTTTGAGCGTTCGAAGCTTTTCGGCGCAATTTCGAGAATGTATAAAAACTGCATAGGCATTTGCGGAACTCACGGCAAGACTACAACTACATCTATGACTACGCAGATAATGATAACAGCAAAGCTTGACCCGTCTGCCGTAATCGGCGGAAAGCTTCCGATGATGGGCTCAAGCGGCAGAGTGGGCAAGAGTGAAAACTTTGTCTGTGAAGCGTGCGAATTTGTCGATACATTCCTTGACTTGTCACCTGATGTTGCCGTTATACTCAATATAGACGAGGATCATCTCGACTATTTCAAAACACTTGATAATCTGATTAAAAGCTTCCATAAGTTCGCTTCTATGGCGACAAAGGCGGTAATTTACAACGGCGATGATGCCAACACATTAAAGGCTATGGAGGGCATTTCCGGCAAGGATCTTATTACCTTCGGTATGGCTGAAGAAAATGATTATTATCCCGAAAATATCGCTCCCGTACACGGCGCTTATTATGAATTTGACGCTATGCACAAGGGTGAATTTCTCTGCCACATAAAGCTCAGAGTTCCCGGGCTCCACAATGTCCTTAATGCACTTGCAGCCTTGGCGGCTTCAATGTATTCCGGCGCGGACGCCGAGTCTTGCCGCGGGGGACTTGATGCATTCAGCGGTGCTCACAGACGTTTTGAGCTGCTCGGCAAATATAAGGGCGTTACTTTTGTAGATGACTACGCTCACCACCCGGCTGAGCTCAAGGTTACCATTGACGCCGCTATGGAGATGGGATACCACAGCGTTTGGGCGGTGTTTCAGCCGTTTACCTATTCGCGCACATATATGCTGATGGATGACTTCGCAAAGGTACTCAGCATACCCGACCATTGCGTTATGACCGAAATAATGGGTTCGCGTGAAGTCAATACCTATAATGTATACACTTCTCAGCTTGCCGCTAAAATTCCGGGTTCCGTGTGGTTTAATACATTTGAGGAGGTTGCCGATTATGTTGTTAAAAATGCCGAAGACGGCGACCTTGTCCTGACTCTCGGCTGCGGTGATATATACAAGGCGGCTCATATTATGATAGATAAGCTTAAATAAGTTAAGATAAAATACAATATAAAACGGGGTTGTAAAAACGAGAAATTTTTACAGCCCCATTTTTATATCTTTTATCAGTGTCTTTGCGACATATCGTCGTAGATTTCGCAAAACCGCGCGGCAAATGCGGGCTCTTCGTTCCCTGCGTACAGATGAGAAATATCTCCGAATGAGCTGCAGCGCCATACCGCTATGCCTTTTTCTCGCTCCTCGGTGTACAGTGTAGTGACCGATGTCGGAGCAGCGCAAAAGCCCTGCCACAGGCATACGGGCGAAATGTTGAGAAGATGTGAAAGCATTACACATTCCACGCCGAAATGGCAAAAGAATACTATTGTGTCTTTGTTTGCATTTACGGCCTTGTAGTATTTATCTTTTCTCTCGTATCCGTGCGCTTTAAGTACCTTGTCAAGACCCTGAGAAACTTTTCTGTACTCCTGCTTTACTCTGCCTTGCTTCATAAACTCTGTGTCCGCCCACTTTTTCACATCGTAAAGGTCATCCTCTTTAGTGAAAAACGATGGCATAAGATCCCACGGACCGCGGAGCTTTTTTGTCTTTTTGTCATATATCGGCGCGTGAAATTCCCTGAGCCAATGATAAGTTTTTGCGCTTCTTCCGAGCCTTTTAAGTGTAACGCTTGCAGTGTCCTGCGCTCTGCCGAGCGGAGAGACATAAAAAGCCGTAACGTCGGTCTTTTCCATTTTGTCCGCAAGAAGCTCGGCCTCGTGCCACCCTTTTTGAGTCAACGAATCCTTTTCATAGTCGGGGTCACCGTGCCTTATAATGAGAATCCTCATTTTTCGTCACCGTCAGCAGCTCTTTTTTTAGTAATATAGCTATGAATTTTTTCGGCAAGCTCGCCGTGAATTTTAAACTTGCTGCGGAAAACTATCATTGAAATTATTATAAGTATCGGCGGTATTCCGAAGGCTATTGTGCCTATCGCATTTTTGGTGGCGTTGTTTATAACGCCCTCTTTAATTTGCTCGTTGTAGCCGAATATACCAAGACCGCCGAAAAGAATAACGGTCTGAATGGTGTATGCCATTTTTTGTAAAAAGCCCTTCATAGAGAAGGTTATACTCTCGCTTCGCGAACCGTTTTTGTACTCGCCGTAATCGACTATGTCCGCAAGGAATACAGTTTGCGAAACAAACATCGAACTTATGCCCACCGAGGCCAAAATATAGCAAATATCAAGTGCTATTGCGATTTTAAGCACCGGGCCGAAGAGGAACATCAGGGCGTATCCCAAAATAGTCATCGAGAGCGATATGGTGTATATTGAGCGCATGGTAAATTTTTCCGAGAGCATGGGTATTACCAAAAGGCCGACTACCGAGCCGACTGCGCCGATTGTTTGGAAAAGCGATTGACCCTTAGGCTGGCCCAAAACATCGGTGAAATAGTAAACAGCCGTAGAGCTTGTCAGGTACCAGCCTGCATTTGAAAGCATGGCGAATATCATAAATACGACGAGCTGATCGTTGTGAGCCACGGTTTTGAATATCTGCTTGAAGCTGAATTTTTGCTTTTCGTTGTAGACAACGTTTGTCTCTTTTGTATTGAATACGCATGTAGCCGAAAAAAGTATAAGTGCTATTCCGCATATCATAGCCCAACGCGAAAATCCGGTTGCGCTGTAACCCTTTTCTGTGGTCATGCCTGTTGAGAGCAGAGGAAGAATTATGGGAGTCAATATTGTTATGATTCCCTGGCCGAGACCCGAGAAGGTTCTCGCAATTGTTGCTACTAAGCTTCTCTCTTTAGCTTCGCTTGTAAATGAGGGTATCATCGACCAATAGGGAATATCCGCCATGGTGTTGGTCATTCCCCAAAGAATATACATGGCGGCTATATATATGTAGAGCTTTGTTCCGCTCATACCGAAGGATGTAAAGAGGAGTGTAAGAACCACCGCGTTCGAGAATGCGCCTATGAGTATCCACGGGCGGTATTTACCGAATTTTGTGCGCGTATTGTCAACTATCGTTCCCATCATCGGGTCGTTAATACCGTCCCAAATACGTGCTATCGGGGTGAGTATCAAAAGAAATGCGGGTTTAAGTCCGAGTACGCTTGAAAGGTAGTAAGACAAAAACGAATAGAACATTCCGTAGCTGAGGTCAAGCCCCACGGCACCTACGCCGTAGCCTATGTACCCCGGTAATTTTTTCAGTAAACTGTTTGATTTTTTCACGCCGTCATCCTCCGATTTCAGACAAATACAAATAATTATACTATATATAATAAATGTTTAAGAGAAATAAGTCAAATAGAAATATGCGGTTTGACCGCCAAAAAGGGCGGTTCATTTCCAAATGTGAAAAAATAACGGTCACAAACGAGTTTTGTGTCTTTAATCAAATAAAGATGAAAAATTTGTTGTATTCAAATTGACTATTTTAAGTTTCTGGATTATAATATTTTTTATGACTTTTGAAGTTGTATAAAGTTGTAAAAAAGGAAAAGGAGTTAACTTAATGGAAAATCAATCTGTTAAGAGAGGTTTTTGGCATAAGCTGTTCGGCACCACGCCGAATGACGGTAATTTGCAGCCGCGCGAAGCTATTGCGTACAGTATTACCGGTATAGGCCAAAACTTTATCTGCACCATCATCGGCTCATATCTTACCATATTTATGACCGATGCACTTTTAATGGCGGACGCCAGGATCGGCAAAACGACAGGTGCCACCGCAGTAGCGCTTCTTATGCTCTTCACGAGGGTGTATGATGCTCTCAATGACCCGATTATGGGCTCTATTGTTGACAGAACAAGAACCAAATGGGGCAAATGCCGCCCGTATCTTAAATGGATGGCTGTTCCGATAGGCTTGGTTACCATAGCCTGCTTCCTGCCTGTCTATAACAGCACGGCAAAATCATTCATCATTATTTCGGTTATCTATGTCATTTGGTCAATGGTATTTACCGTAGCCGATGTTCCTTATTGGGGCCTTTCAACGGCTATGACAAATAACACAACCATTCGCGGCAATCTTCTTACTGTTGCGCGTCTTTGCTGCACCATAGGCGCAGGCGCCGTAACGGTATTTGTACCCGTAATTACTTCGGCTGTAACCGCAAAATATAAGGATGCCGACGGTGTGCTTATAGCGGCTAATTCCGTAGCAAACGCAAACACACTTAAATGGACATATTTTATTTGCGCAGTTGTTCTCGTTATTGTGTCATTGCCGATGTTCTTCTATGGCTTTAAAAACACAAAAGAGAGATATACCTCCGACACAACTCCGCCTTCACTCGGCCATAACCTTGGGCTTCTCTTTAAAAACGATCAGCTTTTGCTCATACTCATTTCCGGTATTTTGGGTGCGGCAAGAACCGTTTATATGTACACGGGTTCGCTTTATTTTGCAAAGTATGTTCTCGGAAACGAGGCAGTATACAGTATTCTTACAATACTTGTTGTTCCCGGCGGAGCAATTGCAACCGTGCTTATTCCGTGGTTCACAAAGCATTTCGGCAAGAAAAATACATATATCTATGTACATGTACTCGGCGCCGTAGTTATGTTCGCTATGTACTTTATAGGCAGAAACGGCGGCTATAACAATTCCTCAAATCTCCTTTGGCTTGCCATAGGTTTTGTTCTCCTCGGACTTCCGCAGGGTATCAATAACGTAATAACCTACGCTATGATAGGCGATACAGTTGAATATCTTGAGTGGAAAACGGGCGAGAGAGCAGAGGGCATCTGCTTCTCAATGCAGACCTTCATAAATAAAATCAGTATGGCTGTCGGCGCATTCATAGGCGTTATGGCATATGGAATTTCCGGCATTTCTCCGTCAGACCCGTACAATACCGTAACTCCGGAGGGCTCTGAAAAGCTTTGGGCTGTGCTCATACTTTCGGGTGCTATTTCGATGGTTGCCACCATTATCCCCATGCTCTTCTACAAGGTTACCGAGAGTAAGCAGAGAGAGTATGTAAAAGAAATAGAGGAAAGAAAAGCCGCTAAGGCTGCAAAAACCGCAGAATAATTCATTCGGAAAAATTCAGGAAGCCGTTACCGTTTGGTAACGGTTTCTTTTTTTCTCCCAAAAGGGCAAATTTTTTCTTCATATATAGGTGTAAGCAAGCTAATCACCGCAGCGACTGTCTTTCTCGTCAGACGAAAAATGCAATATTGAGACAAAAGGCTCATATATGAATTATTACCGTAAAAAAACAGACCTTGTGATTTGTCCCTACAAGGTCTGCTTTATCTATGCTTTTAATTTATAAAAATACCGCTTGGTTATGAAACGCTTTATGAACATTCGGTAAAAGCAATTTTCCGTATTTCAGTCTGTCAGAGTGTAACGCCTCAGCCCGATTGAATGCTTGCCGTATTCAATGGCATTTGTGGGACAAAAGTTAATACACGCCATACAGTGTGTGCAGCTTTTGCCCCAAACAGGCTTGCCGTTCTTAAGCTCAATGTTGTTCAGCACACAGTTTCCTACGCATTTTCCGCAAGCTATGCATTTGTCGGTGGCGTAGAATTTGTCTGCGGATACGATGAATTTGTAAAAGACCGTATTTACTATGCCGCTTTTCAGTCTGTCCGCAATGCCGACTTTAATATCGGGGAAAGGCTTTTCGGCTTTGATGTATTCTGCTGCGTCAAGAGCCGCTTTATCCGCTTCTATTATAAGCTTCTCTGCGGTTTTTTCATCAGGTGCGCTGTAAAGAGCCGTGTAATTTTCGGGCATTACAACCTCGTAAACACCCATAAATTCGAAAACCTTGTCAGAGCAAAGCGCTTGTAATTGTTTCCTTGCATTTCCTATTTCGCCGCCGCAATCCATTATGAAATATGCTTTATCGGAGCCGTGAAACACGGATTCCCTTATGAGCTTTTCAAAAATGTGCGGTATTTGCCAAGCGTAAGTCGGGCATACAAAAACATAGGGGGTATCGCTGTCAAAGCTGCCTTTTTTACACTCCTTTATATATTCAAATGAGTTGACCGGAATTTCGTTTATTGCTTCTCCGACCTTTTTTGCTAAATGGCGGCTGTTTCCGGTGCCTGTAAAATATATTATCACTTTTATCGCTCCTTCAAATATGTTTTGAGGCGTTTATTACTTAAGCTTTTTGCCGTTTTTTCCGAGCAGGCGGTCAATAACAAACGACAGATAACCGAGAGCCAAAAACGCCGCCGTAATAAAGACAATTATAAGCGCAACCTTGTTTTTGCCGTAAAGGTCTGTGTCGAGAAACGGATACGGATAACGGCTGCTGCCGCCGAAGCCGGAAAAGATCTTGCTGCCGAATTTAGCGCAAATCATTGTAAATGCGATATACAGATAGGGTAAAATCAGCCAGCAAAGCGGGTGCAAAGCCTTGTATAACCCTTTCGGGAAAAACAGCAGATAGTCGAGTATCACCATAAGAGGAACGATATAGTGCATAAGAATATAGCCTGTGTAAAAAGCCTTATCGGAGGCCGCTGCCTCTTTGGCACCGTTCGGCATAAACAAATAGGCTATTGCGGTCACGGCTATACACATGGTTACGGCACCTCTGATTACGGCCTTCTCCTTTTTCGGGCTGAAAACGGCGAGAAAGAAAAAATATAAAAAGCAGAGTATGCCGCTTTGTACCGTGTAGTAATATAAAAGCGTGTCGGCGTTGCCGCGTCGCAGACTGTCAATATATTGTAAAATCATCCCTGCCTCACAGCACAATAAAAAAATTATGCGGTAGAGCTGTTTCAAATTCTGACTTTTTATATACATAAAAAATGCCACCCCGAAAAACTATTGATATAAACTCCATTTTAACACAATAAGTCGTTTGTATCAATGTATTTCGGAGCGGCAAAAGCAAAATGTACTTTGGTGATTTCAGTTATCGGTCTGTTTTTTTCGCTTTTAGCTTTTCCTCGAACGGAATGCATTTGCTCTCGTGATTTTCAATCTTTCTGTTGAGTCTTGCGAGAGCGCTTTCAAGTTCTGCGATTCTCTTTTTGCGCCCTTATTCTTCAAAAGTTTTTGCAACTTGAGGCATAAGCTCGCTTACCTTAATGTGCTGCGGACACGCTTTTTCACATTTCCTGCACTTTATGCAGTCCGAGGCTTTTCCGTATTCCTTAGCGAGATTTTCGTAGTATTGGCCGTTAACCGAAAAATCTTTATATGTAGCGCGTTTTTCCTCGTTATAAAGAGCAAAGTACTTTGGTATCGGAATGTGCTTCGGACAGCCTGCCGTGCAGTAACTGCAGCCTGTGCAGGGCACGGTTATAGAAGCTTTTATAATGTCTACTGCCTTGCCTATGATTTCGAATTCTTCCTTTGACAAGGGCTTGAAGTTTTCCATGTATCCGGTGTTGTCAAGGAGCTGTTCGTATGTGCTCATTCCGCTGAGTACCGTCATAACGCTGTCGTGACTTGCTGCAAATCTTACCGCCCAAGAGGGAATTGACGCGTCCGGAGCATAATCTTTAAACAGCTTTTCGGCTTCGTCCGGTATTTTTGCGAGTGTTCCGCCCTTTACAGGCTCCATAACAATTACCTTTTTGCCGTGATTTACCGCCGTTTCATAGCACAAGCGCGACTGAATACCCGGATTATCCCAATCGAGATAGTTTATCTGAAGCTGAACTATCTCAATTTCGGGGTGCGCGGTTAAAATTCTGTCGAGGAGCTTTGCGTCATCGTGATACGAAAATCCGACGGTCTTTATTTTGCCCTCTTCCTTCATACGAGCCACGAAATCAAAGCAGTCGAGCTTTGTTGCTGTCTCGTAATTTGATACGTTCAGGTTGTGAAGAAGATAGTAGTCAAAATAGTCAACACCGCAGTTTTTGAGCTGCTTTTCAAATATGCGGCTGTTGTCATCCTTTGTTTTCAACATCATAGTGGGCAGCTTTGACGTGAGTGTGAAGCTGTCACGCGGGTGGCGGTCAACTATGATTTTCTTTGCGGTTTCCTCGCTCTTGAAATCGTGATACATATATGCTGTGTCAAAGTACGTGAAACCGCGCTCCAAAAATTTATCTACCATTTTTTCGGCTTGCGGAATATCTATTTTAGAGGGGTCGTTACTGTCAAGAACAGGCAGTCTCATAAGACCGAATCCGAGCTTTTTCATATTATTCATCCTCATAGTTTTAATTTTTTCTTTTATGGCTTTTAATGCCTTGTCGGCGTCGTCTATGCCTTCAACGGTTTGCTCCATCGGACAAATCCCCGTGCCATATCTGTTTTTTATGCTGTCGGTTACGGTGTCGAAAGAATACTTTATACCGTATTTTTCGAGTATCGGTATGGCTTTTCGGCTTAAAACCTCACCGTACACATTTTTGATTTTAAGCAACGCAAAAAGCATGGCAGCGGCTTTTCCTATGATTTTGTCGGCGGCGCAAAAACGCGATAAATCGTTTTTTTCGCTGAGCAGCTTCAAAAGAGGGGACAGCCCCTTGCCGTTTTCTTCGATGAACTCTTTGCCGTCATACAGCACGAGCGAAGCACCGTTTTTAAGACGCTCCTTTGCTTTTTCGATATTATTCATAGAATTTGTTTAACCCCTTAATGCGGTATATAAGAAGCGGAAGCAGCGTCCATTGTAAAATAAGACCCGGCAGACCCGAAGCGATGCTTGAAAGTATTATTGTCGGTGAAACCGCCGTGCTTTTAAAGCCGTAAAACGCGATTAAAATAGCAGCTGCGCGTATGGCTCTTCCGAGTATTTGAGCCGTGAGTACCTTTAAAATGACGGGCATTTTTTTGTTTTTGAGGAGTCCGCATACAAGACCGTATACGGTAAGCTCTATCATCATAAACGGAAGAAGTGCAGCCGACGGCATACCCGTGAGCGCGAAGCTCAAAAGGGGACTTACCGCTCCCGTTACGGCACCCACCGCGGGACCTGCCAAAAGAGCTGTGAAGAATACGCCGAGATGCATCGGCAGAAATGCCGAGCCGGGTAAGCTGCCGGTACCGCTCACGATACCTATAACGTGGAACAGCTGAGGTATGGCAACCGACAGAGTTATTCCTATTACCGTCGTGAGAGCTTTAGCTGTTATGATTTGTTTTTTTCTTGTCAAGGTGTTTTCCATAAATATCAGTCTCCTTAAATTGTTTTAAACGCTTTTGCCCATATTGTAGCATTCTTTGTATTCCGATTTGTCTTTGATTTCGCCTTTTTCAAATACACCGGCACCCCTGATTATTCCTTTTTCCTTTGCACCGTCAAGGCAGTCGAGCGTAAAGCCCCTTATGCATTCTATCGACTTGTCAAATGCCGATATATCGGAATCCGCCGCAGTCAGAATATAATAGAAATCCTTGTCCGACATCTCTGTGTAACGCGGCACGCACCTGTCTATAAATGTTTTAAGCTGTGCGTCAACAGTATAGAAGTACACGGGGGAAGCCAAAGCTATAACGTCGGCTTTGACCATTTTGTCATTAAGCTCCGCCATATCATCCTTTTGAACGCATTTATGCGTCGAATTACATATTCCGCAGCCGCGGCAGTAATTTATGCTTTTGTCGGCGAGAAAGACCTTTTCAACCTTGTTTCCTGCGTCTTTTGCTCCGCGTGCGAATTCATCGCAGAGTAAATCCGAGTTGCCGTGCTTTCTCGGACTTGATGAAACAATGAGAACCTTTTTATTCATTGCAGTCAGCTCCTTTTGCAGTATCGTCATAGCCCCTTGCGGGCGATGATGTTAAGTGTGCTTACATTTAAATATAATTTAACACTTGAAGTTTACTCTAAGTCAAGCCTTTTTTGAAAAGTTTTGCCCAAAACAAAATAATAGAATTTTGTCTGTTAATATGTAAACTGTTTATTAACTCTGTTTGACTTTTCTTGACTTTTAATTTTGCGGTGATATAATATTATTACTCTTTGAAAAAGGGCTATTTTTATGGAAACAGGTGATTTGTATGCGTACAAAACAGTTTAAAGCCGAATCAAAGAAGTTGCTTGATTTAATGATAAACTCCATATACACGCATAAAGAAATATTTTTGCGAGAGCTTATATCAAATGCAAGTGATGCCGTTGATAAGCTGTATTTCCGTTCGCTGACCGACCAAAATGTCGGAATGTCGCACGGTGATTTTGAAATCAGAATTACTCCGGATAAGGAAAACAGAACTCTGACAATATCAGATAACGGTATAGGTATGACCAAGGAGGAGCTTGAAGCAAACCTCGGCACTATCGCAAAGAGCGGCTCTCTTGCTTTTAAGCAGGAAAACGCCGACGCAAAGGATATAGACGTTATCGGTCAATTCGGCGTAGGCTTTTATTCGGCATTTATGGTGAGCGACTGTGTAACCGTCGAAAGTCGCGCTTACGGCGAAAGCGAGGCTTACCGTTGGCAGTCTAAGGGCGTTGAGGGCTATACCGTTGAGGAGTGCGACAAGCCCGACGTCGGCACTACGATAACTCTCCATATCAAAGATGATACGGATGAAGAAAAGTATTCTCAGTTTCTTGAGGAATACACTATCAAGACAATAGTTAAAAAGTATTCGGATTATGTTCGCTATCCTATCAGAATGACGGTAGAGAAGAGACGTCTTAAGGAGGGTACCGAGGACGAATACGAAACTGTAAAAGAGGACGAGACATTAAACAGTATGATTCCTCTTTGGAAAAAGAATAAAAAAGAGATTAAGCCCGAGGAATATGAAGCTTTTTATAAAGATAAGTTTATGGACTATGAAAGGCCTCTCAAGGTTATTCATTATAAAACCGAGGGTCAGGCAACATATGACGCGCTTCTTTTCATTCCGTCACACGCTCCGTTTGATTATTATACAAAGGAATACGAAAAGGGCTTGCAGCTTTACTCAAAAGGCGTTTTGATAATGGACAAGTGCAAGGACCTCTTGCCCGACCATTTCAGCTTTGTTAAGGGCCTTGTAGACAGCGAGGATCTCTCGCTTAACATTTCGCGTGAGGTGCTTCAGCATGACCATCAGCTAAAGCTTATTGCAAAAACCATAGAAAAGAAGATAGATTCCGAGCTTAAAAAAATGCTCGAAACCGACCGTGAAGCTTACGAAGAATTCTTTAAAGCGTTCGGTATGCAGATTAAATTCGGCGTATACAGCGATTACGGTATTCACAAGGACAGCCTCAAGGATTTGCTCTTGTTCTATTCGTCGAGCGAAAAGAAGCTCGTAACCTTAAAGGAATATGTATCCCGTATGAAGGACGGTCAAAAGGACATTTATTACGCAGCAGGCGAAACAACCGACAAAATAGATATGCTTCCGCAGGTGGATTCGGTTAAGGACAAGGGCTATGAAATACTCTATCTCACCGATTATGTCGATGAATTTGCCCTTCGCGCACTCAGCGAATATGACGGAAAGACCTTTGTTAACGTTTGCACGGAAGATGTTGACCTCGGAACCGAAGAGGAGAAAGAAGCCCTCAAAAAGGAAAACGAGGATAACGCCGATATGTTCAAAGAAATGAAAGAGGCTCTCGGAGAAAATGTTCATGAGGTTAGATTTACTGATAAGCTCAAGGACCATCCCGTCTGCCTATCGAGCGAGGGAGCTATTTCTCTCGAAATGCAAAAGGTGCTGAATGCGATGCCCGACGGTAAGGACGCCAAGGCTACGGTAGTGCTTGAAATAAATGCAAATCATCCCATAGCCGAAAAGCTCAAGTCCCTTTATAAGGACAATAAAGACAGCCTTTGTGATTACGCAAAGATTCTTTATGCTCAGGCGCGTCTTATAGGCGGTATGTCGGTTGACGACCCGGTGGAGCTTTCAAATCTTGTCTGCAATCTTATGACAAAATAATGTCGGAATATTAAAGTCGCCGCAGAAAGGGACACTCCATAAGGAAGTGTCCCTTTACACTTCTGTCAGCGGGGCAGAATACATGATAACTTGCCGAAGCAGTATTGTTTCTATTATGATTATGTGCAACACTTATAATATGATAAATAGAAATTTTTATTAGGGGAATATATGACTGAAATTTATTGCATGACCCAAAAACACAAATATTGGAACGAAACCATTTGTTTAGCTGAAAAATGCCCGTGGAAAGCGGGTCTCTATTTGGCTCAAAAGATGAAAAACAATGACTTTAATACATGGGAAAGGGTGTTTGTTGCTTGCGTAAATGGAAAAGTGGCGGGATTCTGCACATTTGCTGAAAAGGACGGGCTACCGGAGGAATACAAGTTTACACCATTTATAGGATTCGTTTTTGTTGATGAACCATACCGTGGTAAGAGATTATCAGAGTTGATGATTCAAAGCGCAATTTTATATGCGCGTGAGCTGGGATATGAAAAAATATATATCATGAGCGGAGAAATCGGTTTATATGAAAAATACGGCTTCGAAAAATTAGGTGATTATGAAACAATATATGGCTCAATTGACCAGCTATTTGTTAAGTCAACAATATTATAGTTTTAGGTAGTTGGCTTAGAGGTTAACATATGAGCTCACTCTCAAAATAACTGTGTCCACAGGTTTAGCAAGCATCGGATTGTGACACCGTAAAAGCAAGAGTCCGTACCCTTTTCAGGGTACGGACTTTGCTGTTTCATGTATTTTTGGGTAATTTTATGTAGGGGGCCCCGAGGGTAAGCTTCTGCGGCGACTTTTTATAATTGATAGTATCTAAAGTCTATGGTAAAATAATTACAGTATCTGACCGATGGAGGATAAAAATGGATATAAACGAAATATTATCGCATTGCGACCACACAAATTTAAAACAGACCGCCGTTCCGAATGACATAAAACGTCTGATTGATGAGGCAGTTAGGTATAATACCGCAAGCGTTTGTATTCCGCCGTGCTATGTAAAGCTTGCTTCGGAATATGCAGTCGGTAAAATGCGTATCTGCACCGTTATAGGTTTCCCCAACGGGTATAACACGACCGAGGTTAAGGCATTTGAAGCAAAGCGGGCACTGCTTGACGGTGCGGACGAAATAGATATGGTAATAAACATCGGCGCGCTTAAAAGCGGAAATGCAGACTATGTGGAAAATGAGATAAAAACGCTGAAAGAGGTTTGCGGCGACAAATGCCTCAAGGTAATAATCGAAACTTGCCTTTTGACCGAGGACGAAAAGAAAACAATGTGCCGCATTGTAAGTGCGGCCGGAGCGGATTATATAAAAACCTCAACGGGCTTTTCCAATGCCGGCGCAACGCATGATGACATAAAGCTTTTTAAAAAGTACGTGTCTCCGTCCGTAAAAATAAAGGCGGCAGGCGGTATTCACACGCTGGAGGATGCCGCGGAGTTCCTTTCGGAGGGAGCCGACAGGCTCGGTACGAGTGCAATCGTCGGAATAGCCGAAAAGGAGTTAGATAAAAATTAACTAACGCTTATGTAATAGCCTGATATAAAAAGACGGACCGTATGTTTTACAGTCCGTCTTTTATCTTTTACGCTTGATTCAAAAACTGTTTATCAATGACCTTACCCACAAAGTCGTTTATATATTTAATGCTGAAATCGTTTTGTTTGAGTCTCGAGGCTTGGGCTTTTGCGAGCGAATCGGTGTATTGCGAAAGGGGATAGATCTGAACATCGTGGCTGCCCCGCACATAGTGGGTCACGATAGGCTCAAAAACCACATTGTCAACCGTTGTTTTTCCGGTGTCATAGTCCTTTGTCAAGTCGTAGTGAAGCATACCGCCTATAACTCTCGATGCCGTGTTTTGCTGCGAGATGAAATTGCCGAGAGAATATGCCACAAGTGTTTTTGTGCCGTTCCCATTGTCTATCCATTCTACGGGCTGTATGACGTGAGGATGATGCCCTATAATTACATCTGCACCCCACGACGCCATTTTACTTGCAAGCTCGCGTTGGTCGTTGTTGGGGGTTGTCGTGTACTCTTCACCCCAATGAACGTTTACCAAAACAATATCGCATTCGGCCTTGGCTTTCTGAATTTTTGATTTGATTGTGTCCTCGTCTGAGGTGTATATTATTTTCAGAGCACTGTCTTTAGGCAATGACAGACCGTTTGTATAGCGGGTTATGCCTACAAGGCCTATCTTAATGCCGTCTTTTTCTATGTATTCGAGGCGGTTCATATCGTTTTCGTCCTTGTAAGCACCGGTCATTGTGATGCCACCTATGTTGTTCCAAAAATCAATAGCCTCCGAAAGTCCCTTAGCACCCTTGTCAAGCATATGATTGTTTGCGAGGTTTACAACGTCAAAGCCTATTTTCTTAACTTCTTCGCCGACCTCCTGAGGAGAGTTGAAAAGCGGATAGCCGGATGGTTCATAGCTTTTTGCTATTATCGTTTCCTGATTTATGGTAGCCAAATCAGCTTTTTCCACTGTGGAGGCAATATTTTTGTATGCGTATGAAAAATCATAACCGCCGTTTTTTGAACGCTTCTTTGCCTGCTCGTAAATTCCGTCGTGTATGAGATTATCCCCAACGGAGAGCATACTGATTTTAACCGGTTCTTTTTTCTCCGCAGTCACGGTTTCATCGGAAACCGCGGCAACAGGTGTCGCTTTTTTGGTTTTCGGCTCTTTGGTTTCTTTAACAGACGGCTCCCAACCGTTTTTTGAAGAATTTACTATTGCCACTGTGCCGAATATGGCTACGACCGCCACAATCAGCACCATAAAAATTTTTACAGCCTTGTTTTTCACTTGTTCACCCCACACCAAAAACTACTTTTCAAATACCTGTGTATAGCGCTTTATTGAATCTTCGACAATATCAGCCGCTGCAAAAGCGCCTTTTGTCTCGTCAATAACCGTCTTTTTATTTTCGAGTGTTTTATAAACTGAGAAAAAGTGCTTCATTTCATCGGAAATGTGGGCAGGAAGCTGAGTTATGTCGGTGTATGAGTTATACATCGGGTCATCAAACGGAATCGAAATGATTTTATCGTCCGGAAAACCGTTGTCAAGCATGGTTATAACGCCTATCGGATAACATTTGACGAGGGCCATCGGCTCTATCTGCTCAGAGCAGAGAACAAGCACGTCAAGAGGGTCGTTGTCCTTTGCGTATGTTCTCGGAATAAACCCGTAGTTGGCAGGGTAGTGGGTAGATGTATACAAAACCCTGTCAAGCCGCAAAAGACCGGTTTCTTTATCAAGCTCATACTTCATTTTGCTGCCCTTGCTGATTTCTATAACCGCGTCAAACGAGGTTTTTGTTATTCTGTCCGGGCTTATGTCATGCCATATATTCATAGTGAACCCTCCGTTAAATTATTTAATGCCCTTAAATTTCTCTATAAGACCGTTTCTTTCCGCCCAAAGATTTTTTGAGAGATCGACATAGTATTTATGAGGATTTTCAAAACGCTTTACTTCGTCCCAAAGCGTGTCTGTCTGTCTAAGGCAATATTCGCGTATTTCTTTGAGCGATGGCTCCTCGTAGACCTTTTTGCCGCCCTCAAATATCGGTACGAGAAGCTTTCTCGTTACAAAGTTCTCTATTTCTTTTCTCTTCCAAGTGAAATCCGGGTCAAAGAGTACATACGGCTTTGTTTCGTCGATTATTTCGTCATCAAGAGTAAGTACGTCCGCTATCGCTTTGCCTGAATCCTTGTCTATAAGCCTGTATACCTGTTTTGATGATGGAATGGTAATTTTTCTGACGTTTTCCGAAAGATTTATTTTCGGCACCGTTTTGCCGTCCTTTTCTATCGCGGAGAGCTTGTAAACGCCACCGAAAAGAGGAGAAGAAGCCGAGGTTATAAGTCTTTCGCCGACTATAAAGCAGTCCACCTTTGCACCCTGCGAGACCATATCGCTTATGAGGTGCTCGTCAAGCGAATTTGACGCCATAATGTCGCAGTCCGGATAGCCTGCAACGTCGAGCATTTTTCTGACTCTCTTTGAAAGATATGTGATGTCGCCAGAATCTATTCTTACGCTCTTCGGCCGTTTGCCGAGCGGAGCCAAAACATCGTCAAAGGCCTTTATTGCATTTGGAATACCGGAGCGGATGGTGTCATATGTGTCGACCACAAGAGTGCAGTCGTCGGGGTGACGTCTCGCATATTCGCAGAATGCGTCATATTCGCTGTCAAAAAGCTGTACCCATGAGTGTATCATTGTATTGACCGACGGTATGCCGAATTCCTTTTCGGGTATTACGCCTGAGGTTGCGACACAGCCGCCGATGTAAGCGGCTCTTGCACCGTAAACCGCTTCGTCAACGCCCTGAGCGCGCCTTGTGCCGAATTCCGCGACCGCTGTTCCGTGCGCCGCTCTTACAAGCCTGTTTGCCTTTGTGGCTATAAGACTTTGCTGATTTATTGAGAGCAAGAGCATTGTTTCAATAAGCTGAGCCTCTATTATCGGGCCTCTTACCTTTATGATAGGTTCGTTCGGAAAAATCGGAGTGCCCTCGGGTATTGCCCATACGTCACAGGTGAATTTGAAATCTTTGAGATAGCTTGCAAGCTCGTCGGAGATGCCCTTTGATTTGAGGTATTTTATATCTTCCTCGCGAAAATGCAGATGTTCAAGATAATCGATAACCTTTGATAGGCCTGCCGCGATGGCAAAACCGCCGTTATCGGGAACGCGCCTGAAGAATAAATCAAAATATGCTACGGTATCTTTCATACCTGCGCCCATAAACCCGTCTGCCATGGTAAGCTCATAGCCTTCGGTCAGCAGAGCAAGATCGGAAGCCTTTATATAATCTTCCAAAATAATCACCTCTCATATAAGTTATAAATATTGTATCATAACAGCTTATCTTGTGCAATTAAATATTGTCCGCACTTAAAGCTTTTTTACTGTTTTATTTTTCGCCTCGATATGTTACAATAGCGATAGGATTTTTGAGAAAGTATGAGCAAAAACGGGAGTGCATAGCCAAATGAGCTTTTCTGGATTTGTCACGGTAGAGGTATTAAGCTTTGTGCTGTTTTATTTTTTCAGCGGCAAGGCGCGTCTTCACACGTGCGTACTTGGCCGAAACAAAAAGAGTACAAACATCGCTTTTGTTTTTCTTTGGCTGTTGTGTATTTTATTCGGAGTTTTCATATATGTCGGTATTTTCAAGCCCGCGGCGACGTATCCGTTTGAAACGCTCTATAATAAAAATGCTTATGAGCAGCAGTTCGACGCCTTTTTAAAGCATCGGCTGTCTATAGATATTGAACCGGCAAAGGAACTATTGGCTCTTTCAAACCCATATGACCGAGCGAGCAGAACGGGTATACGCTTCCTGTGGGACAGAGCACTGTACGACGGTAAATATTATTCTTATTTCGGAATAACACCCATTATAACGGTTTATTACCCGTATTACTTTATAACAGGAAAGGTGCCGTCGGCGGCGACGGTGTGCTTCATACTGTTTACGGTGGCTGTAACTGCTGTCGCGCTTACGTATTTAAAAGCAGTCGGAATATTTTGCGAAAAACCGAATAAAGCTCTTGTGTTTTTCGGATTTGCCGCGGTAGAGTCGGGAAGCCTTTTGTTTATGCTTTTAACAAGTGCCGATATGTATTATACGGCTGTGATTAGCGGCGTTTGCTTTTTATCTCTGTTTATGATGTTCTCGCTTGCTGCTTACGAGAAGAAAAAGACGGCGGCAAAATGTGCCGATTTCTTTTTTGCGGGTATTTCGTTGGTTCTTACGGTTATGTCAAGACCCAATATGGCACTTATGTCCGTTGTTATGGTGCCGCTTTATTTAAATGTCCTTTGCCGTAAGGATATAAAAACGAAAGTGAAGCTATTATCCGTTTTATCTTTTGCGTTACCGGTTTTTGTCGGAGCGGCATTTCAGATGTGGTACAATTACGCGCGCTTTTCGTCGGTGTTCGACTTCGGCTCTGCATATCAGCTGACCGTTGCCGACGTTTCAAAATATGCTGTGACCCCGGTCCTGTTTTTGCCTGCGATTTATCATTACTTTCTGCAATTACCGGACTTTAAAACAGAATTTCCGTTTTTTCACCTCAGCGCGAGTGCGTACAAAGGCGGCTATAAAGGATATATCTATTTGACAAGAACTATGGGTATATTTAATTTGCCCGCTTCACTCGGCCTTTTCGGATTTCCGTGTGTTCTTACGAAAAAAACGGAGAATTGGAAAAGAGCAACGTTTTTGCTCGGCGTGATAATGCCCATTGCGGTGGCTTTTCTCGATATGTGCTTGGGAGGCGTCAATATACGGTATCTCGCCGATATTGCGTTTATTGCCGTGCTTTTCGGAACCCTTATAATTATAAATCTCTATTCGGCTGTGCCGGATAATCAAAAGACTCTTAAATTTACGGCTTACATTATATTTACTCTTATTCTGTACGTTTCGGCATTTGTAGGTTTCCTTACTGTGTTCGAAAACGAGCGGTACAGCAATTTTTCAATATTGAGTTAAAGGTTCGGAGTGTTAAAATGGAAAATCATTCTTTCGGTAAAAAAATAGCGACCCTGCAGAAGCAGCATGGCATAACCAAAACCGCTTTGGCTGATATTCTCGGCGTCAGCGTGAATACCCTCTCAAGTTGGGAAAAGGGGGAGACATCCCCATCGTTTGATGCAATATGCAATCTTTGCAGCGCATTCCATCTGTCACTTGATGATTTTGCATTCGGTTCGGGTACACAAAAAGCCGAAAAAGAGCCGCCAAAGGGGCTTCAGTCAATTAGGCAGATGTATAAAATAGGCAGAGGACCCTCAAGCTCGCATACTATGGGACCGGAAAAAATCTGCCGTATTTTTAAGAAGAAAAACCCTGATGTCGATAAATTCAAGGTGATATTATACGGCTCTCTTGCCTTAACAGGCAGAGGTCACGGCACCGACCGCATAGTCAAGGAAACATTGTCTCCGATTGACACAACCGTTGAATTTGATTTTGCAAAAACCGACCTTCCGCATCCGAATACTATGGAGCTTTTTGCCTATAAGGATGATAAGCTTTGCGACAGTATGCTCGCTTGCAGCATAGGTGGCGGCGAAGTCACAATCAAGGGTATGAAAATGGCTGAGAGCAAGCCGATATACGAATTCAGCACATTTAAAGATATTGCGGAGCATTGCCGCAAAAACGATATACGTATATGGGAGTATGTCGAAAAGACCGAGGGGAGCGATATATGGGATTTTCTCGGCGAAGTCTGGGATTGTATGCGTGATTGCATAAAAGATGGACTGAGTACTGAGGGAATTTTGCCGGGAGGACTCGGCGTGTCGAGAAAAGCGGGATTTTTATTCAGGCAGAACCATATTGACGAATCTCCCGAAACTCGTGAAAACCGCATTGTTTGCGCGTATGCTTACGCTGTGGGTGAACAAAATGCCGCGGGCGGCCGCATAGTTACCGCGCCCACGTGCGGTGCAAGCGGAGTCTTGCCTGCCGTAATGCTGTATTTCCAAAAAAAGAGGGGATACAGCGACAGAGAAATAGAACAAGCACTCGCTACGGCGGCGATTATCGGGCTTTTGGTAAAAACAAATGCATCGATAAGCGGTGCAGAGTGCGGCTGTCAGGCGGAAATCGGAACGGCGTGTGCCATGACCGCAGCAGCTCTCGGCGAGCTTTTCGGAATGAGCCTTGAGCAGATAGAGTATGCCGCCGAAAACGCCATAGAGCATCATTTGGGACTTACGTGCGACCCGATATACGGCCTCGTGCAAATTCCGTGTATAGAGCGGAATGCCGTAGCCGCAATGCGTTCCATAAATGCCATTAACCTTGCCAATTTCCTTACCGCAACGCGAAAGATCTCGCTTGACCTCATAATAGAAACAATGTATGAAACAGGCAGAGACCTCTCAGCTAAGTACCGCGAAACAAGCACCGGCGGTATGGCTAAGCTTTATCATCCCAACATAAAGTGCGATTAACGATATTTTATGTCGCGGCGGTTGCCTGTACTTAATATTGTTTCGGCACGGCACAGCAGTACCAAGATTGATTAAGCCTGCCATTTTCCTCTTGGATTTTACGGCTGCCGCCCTCTGCTTATATTTTCCGATGTGTCCTATTTAATCTTGCAATTTAGACAATTTGGATTTTTTAAAATTACCGTAAAAAAATGTTGACTTTGTCTGTGCCTCATAGTATAATATCATTCGCAACGAAAAAGAAGTTGTCGCTATTGGGGAATTGTGTAACGGTAGCACGACAGACTCTGACTCTGTTTGTTGGGGTTCGAATCCCTATTCCCCAGCCAAAGCCTCGGAACAATTTGCG
>ENA-OPSV01000075-OPSV01000075.1-human-gut-metagenome-genome-assembly--contig:-NODE-75-length-72064-cov-6.673999_pt1 | contig 72064 bp, 80 predicted proteins | sample MGYA00241460_ERZ501912 | MGnify/ENA primary metagenome ERZ501912 (study PRJEB25962, sample SAMEA2042402) | human gut metagenome | biome: human gut; feature: human-associated habitat; material: faeces...
ACTTATAAATAAAGTTAAATCAAAGTGTTGCGGAATTAAGGATATATAAAGGTGAAGCAGATTTCTATCTGGAGGATAAACAGAAGAATTTACATAAGATTCCCGATAAGGACGTGGATAAGGAGTCGGTTGCCCTTTGTCTTGAAAAAGGGGAAACAGCCGAGATAGGTGTTGATTTCCCTGATAACTGTCAACCGGGTGATTATCTTTTGAAAATCAGGGCCTATAATGAGAATGAGGAATGTTATTATACAATCCATCAATGGTTTGAAGCCTATACCTCTCATCAGGTTTCGTCCAGGGACAAACCTATTCCAGTAGGCCCCGCACGGTCTTCGGATTATAAGGCACCTTCAGGCGAGGATGATATATTTGATGTTGTTCAGAATATGCCTGAGTTTCCTGGTGGTATGCCTGGACTGATGGAGTTTATAAGACAGAATATCCGGTATCCACAAGCTGCAAGACAAAGCAGACTGGAAGGCAGGATTATTGTACAGGTTGTTATAGACAAGGATGGAAGTGTGATACAGCCCAGAATTTTCCGTAGCGTCAATCCTGTACTGAGTGCTGATGCCGCTTTATGTGAGGAAGCATTACGTATCGTTTCGATAATGCCAAAATGGAAACCCGGCAATCAGCATGGAGTGAATCTGAAAGTAAGGTTCACGTTCCCGATAAGATTTGAATCTCCCACTAGTCAAATTACCTGAAATAATGAAAGTATGCCATGAAAATGATATTTGTAACCATACTGCTCTGTGTTTTGATGGTCGGATGTACAAGCAAACCTAAACATAATCCGATTGTGGATACCATAAACAATAGCATAGGAATAAATGATACCCTCGGATTGTCTTTGCATCCCGAATACCCTGTATATTCCACCAGACAGAAACAAGTGACTTTTGTATTACATAACAATAGTGGAACTGAGATTAACTTTGGGGGATATTACGACTACACTTATGAGGATGAAAAAGGTATATGGAGAGAAGTTCCTATGCAGCTTGTTGTATTTGATGTAGAAACTGTACTTTTTCAAGGCAATACACATTATTATAATGCGGATTTGTTCAGGCATATTCCCGGCCGTTATCGTTTTTTTCTTACAATAAGAAGATATAACAGAAAATATACTTTAATGGCTGAATTCCAATTACAAAATAATACTATTGAACTTTTGGGAAGGCATTCCGATAACCGGCAGAAAGATACTTTACCTCCGGAAGAGGAAATTGTTGGGCAACCAATCTATAATGTAGTCGACCAAATGCCAGAATTTCCCGGTGGTATGGATAAACTGTTGCAATTCATCAACGGCAATATGCAATATCCGGCAGAAGCACGGAAGAAGGGAATACAAGGAAGGGTTACTGTTCAATTTATTGTAGATGAAGACGGTCACATAACAGAACCTAACATAGTGAGAAGTGTTGACCCTTTTTTAGATAAAGAGGCATTACGTATCATAAAAACGCTTCCCCAATGGAAACCCGGAACATTGAAAGGGAAAGCTGTAAAGGTGAAATATACAGTTCCGGTAACTTTCAGGCTGGATAAAACAAAAGAGATCCCCCAAGCCCCACAATCAATGAGACAGACATTGCATCCGGTACCCTGTAATATTCCAATCGGGAAAAACATGAATCCCGATTCGCTTTCCATGAAAACTGAATATGCCTGCTATCCGCCGCCAACTACGGAAGTGAGAATATTTGTCACCAATCACTCCCGGCAAAAGTACACATGTGGAAATGACTACAGCCTTGCTTTTTATAATGGCAGCAAACGACAATGGGAAACAATATCTGCCAATCCAACTATTGAGGATATTGGTTGGGTATTGCTGCCCCAATATCCCCCTCATCGGCAGACAATCAAACTCTGTACTTCTGAAATATCCAATCGTCCGGGGAAATACCGAATTTATAAAACATTCTATAATAGAGATGCCAAAGAAGTAGCCTATGCGGAGTTTGAAATAACTTCATCCGAGTGACATCAGAAATAACTTGATAAGGCGATGTGATATTAACCCAATGGAAGATAACGATGAAATATTTACTCTTTATATCGTTGATACTATTTTGCTCTTGCCATTCCGATTCTTCCAGGAAAGGACAGGGAGAGAAAACAGACAGCATTCGTTTACAAAAGGAACTATACGCTTTACATCGGTATGTGGACAGCATTATTAAATCCGATGCCATCCTGCAACAACGCTTTCATTGTTCAGGGGCAGGTCTGACCAAAGACAAAGTGTCCATTGACTTTCTGGATATACCGGAAGATTCTTTTGAGGCCTTTAAATCGGCATTCAAGAAAGATGTTTTTGATTCTCCGTTGTTGGAATTCAATATAATGTCGGATATCACATTTGGTCCTGAGATCATTCCGATAAAAGAGGATTCTCTCGGACAGTCTGTAAATATAGTGCTGAGTCCTATACCACGGGATATTCCTCAAGGAGAAGCCATAAACCCTGATTCCCTTTCAATGCGTGCTGAATATGACTATTATCCGTTATCGACAACGGAAGTAAAAGTAATCATAACCAACCACTCCCGTTATGAATATGATTGTGGTGAAGGTTACAGTCTTACCTATTACAATGAAAGGCAAAAAAAATGGGAAGCGCTACCGACCAATCCGATCAGGAATGATGTTTTATGGATATTTCCACCGGACTGTCCCACCCATGAGCAGACAATCAGACTTTATACTTCTGAAGTGCCCAATCGTCCAGGGAAATATCGTGTTTACAAATCCTTCAATAGGAATACGAAAGTGGCTTATGCTGAATTTGAAATGGTGGATACGAAAGGAGTTGAACAAATCAGAAAACGGATTGATGATTATTGGATGGACAGAATGGATGATGAAAAAGATACTACAGCACAAAACATTCAAAGTACAGGTATTTATGACAATGATACTATTGGAGTATCATTAATGAACAATTCACTGTATTTTCAGGAAATGTTCAGGCGAAAAGTTGTTAGTTATTCGGCTATCAATCATGGAAGAATTCAATCAGCAACACCTTTTACAGCACCTGCATTCTTGGATACTCTGCAAATATCTATGAAAACAGATAGCGCTGTTTATCCGGTAGGCACGAAAAGTGTGTCGGTGGATCTGAATAATAATAATTCCGAAGTCCTGTTCTTTGGAGAGGATTATATGGTGGCACGTAAAGAAGGCAACCAATGGCTGTTACTGAATGGCGACAATGCTTGGACTGATATAGGCATTAGAGTTGGACAAGGGGAAAAATATCAATTTACAGCAAATCTTTATCCTCTTTTTAATGATAACAGACCTGGAAACTATAGGGTATATAAGGAAATAGGTTTTTATGATTCTAAAGAAAAATGGTTTATGGTGGCAGAATTCAGAATAGAGTAGGCAAACCCCTTATCATATCCGGATATTTTCTGGTATTGGATGAATTTCCGTATCTTTGCAACCCTTTAAAAAACGGATAAGATTATGACAAAAGCAGAAATTGTAAATGAGATCTCCCTGAAAACGGGAGCAGGTAGAAAAGAAGTACTTCAGATAGTGGAAGGATTCATGGAGAGTGTGAAAGCGTCCTTGGCAAGCGGAGAAAATGTGTATCTGAGAGGATTTGGCAGCTTCATCTTGAAACACCGTGCAGAGAAAGTGGCCCGGAATATCACTAAGAATACTACCATGATTGTTCCGGCCCATGATGTTCCCCACTTCAAACCGTCCAAAGACTTTTCTTTAGATTAATTGATCTATGAAAATAGTTTCGGTGGATGACTCATTGCTTGTTTTGGGTCGTGGAATAGGGCAAGTGATGTTCCAGAATAATGCGTTTTCCGGTCTGTTGATGCTGATTGGAATATTCTTGAATTCATGGGAAATGGGAATATTGGCTTTGAGTGGTAATATGATAAGTACATTGACAGCTTATTTTTCCGGCTATGGACGTGATGATATAAAGGACGGACTGTATGGTTTTAACGGTACATTGGTGGGAATAGCAGTCGGAGTTTTCATGGAACTGTCGATAGGTTCCTTATTATTGATGGCTGTGGCTTCATGTATTTCAACCTGGATATCACGACTTTTCAACCTGCAACGCTCACTTCCCGGATTTACAGCACCCTTTATCCTTTCTATATGGGGATTATTGGGATTTTGCGCCTGGATAATGCCTGATGTTCTGTTGGTTTCTGATGCGGTTAATGATACTACACAAAGGATTAATTACTTTCAGACCCTCAGTTTTAGTATCGGTCAGGTAATGTTTCAAGGGAATATCTGGACTGGCCTGTTCTTTCTTGTCGGTATTCTTGTAAATTCACGGACTGCTGCTTTCTATACTGTAATTGGAACACTTCTTCCTATCCCTTTGGCTATCTTGCTAGGAATAGACGCTGATACGTTGAATATGGGCTTGATGGGTTATAACGGTGTATTGTGTGTGCCATAGCTTTAGGAGATAAAAGCTGGGAAGGTCTTGTATGGGCTTCATGTTCCATCTTGCTGTCCATTATCTTGCAGATTATAGGGATGAACTTGGGGATTGCCACTCTGACCACCCCTTTTGTCGTATCTGTATGGATGATAATGGGAATACAGAAATTGGTGAGTGTCAAAATAGAAAAGATTCACAAATAATATAAAGTATGGTTTTTTACCACGAAATTCCTTTATTTTACATTCGATATATTGTTCCTTTTCCAACTTTTCATTTGAATCTGAAAAAAGGTAGCTTGAGACGATACACCTCTTCACTAAATCTGAGATCTTCAAACTCATAATATTTTAGATTGTCCCGTTTTTGCTTAACCTTAAAAAGATATGTCTTATCCGAATTATTATGTAAGCGTCTCCGTTTTGGTTTATTGTCTTTCTAGATAAAAATAATATAAGCCTTCTTCTTTACTTATTCTATAGGCTTTTCCCAATTATCCATTTGTCAGGAAGCATGTCCCTATATTTGTCATGAAAAGTATCCGCAGACCAGTTTCCCATCCGGTTTATTACATCCACTGCATATTTAAAAAAATTGATGCCATTCATTTTACATGAGAGTGCTAAAGTATAGAGCATGGCTGCCCGTTCGGCTCCCGCATGGCTTCCGAAAAAGAGTGAGCTTCGTCGTGACATTGAGAAGTACCTGTTGTATCGTTCTATGAGATTGTTGTCCAAACTTGTATCTCCATAATTAAAGATATTTACCATCGCATCCCATTCATTCCGCATGTAGTTCGCGGCTGTCGCCAGTCTGCTCTTGGGAGGAAGATCCGGTTTGTCCAGTATGTCTGTCAGAAAGTCTTTTATTTCAGCAAGGATTTCAGGAGCATATTCCTGCCGGTATCTAAAATTATCCTCAACCGTCCATCCGTCAACTCCTATTTTGTGCTCCTTTTCTTTCATGTAAAGCCGATTGATGAGAAATATCATCCGTACTGCATCAGGATCCCCCTCGCAGTCGATGAACTTTCTTTTTATATGCTGGAGACAGGCTATTCTGATTATGTCAGGGAAATCTTTCCCTTCAAGCTTTTTGTATCCGGAGTAAGCGTCGCTTTGCAGCAATCCGGCATACCTCCCCAGTTCTTTCAGAATCACCTCATCACGGCGTGAACCGTCCTCATACAATACATATATCAACTTCTTTCTCATGCCTGCCAATACCCAGAAGTATCCTTTACGCACCCCTTTGCCTTTCTCGTTCTTTATGGGAACGAGTATTCTGTAATAGGTCTCGTCCGAAGCGATGTAGCTGTCCTCAAGAACGCATTTACGGACAGCCTTATATAGATTTTCAATAAGTCCGGAAGCCTTTTCTATTAGTTTGTGGGCAGTCGGTTTGTTCAGTTCAAACCCATGATCCCGGAAGTACTTGATTATACGTTCCACAGGCATGGCCTGCATATAGCGGAGTTCCATCAGGCCCGCCACGAAAGAGGCGTCATAATTGGAATTCAGGAAAGCCGATTCAGGTGTCTTTCCTTTATAGATACAGTCACCCTGTGCATAGCAGTGGATTGTATAGACATGTTTGATGAAACGCATCGGTATACATTCATAACGTACACATGTGCGTTGGTATTTCTTGATTTCAGTGGCAAGGCTGATGTTGAAGTCGGGGGCATCAGGATAGACATCATGCTCCTCCACCTCCAATTCCGGATGCGTTTCACGTCGGGCCCCGTTATTCTTACGTGCTTTTCTGGCGGCAGCCTTTTCCTCCTCCTTTTTCAAACGTTCCTCCCCGGATAAGACCGGAACAGTCTGTCGCTGTTTTTCCGATGTATTGGATGCGATCCGGGTCAGACCTCTATTGATATTTTTCTGTTTTTCAAGAGACTCCTCCTTATCCAGCAGGGCTTGTTCCAATGACCTGACACATGCGGTCAAATCATTGATTCGGTTCAGAAGTTCCGTTATACGCTTATTGGCAACTTCCAACTGTCCTGCTAAAAGAGTTATTATCTCATCCTTTTTCATGCTATAAATATACGAAAAAAATGAGAAACAAGCAAAGTGTTTTACAATTAATTAGACGTAAAATGCTGAATAATAGATAATATATTATAACTGTAATCGTTTGCGAAATCTGACAGAATGAAGTGATATACCTTCCATTATAAGAGAGGCCGTAAGAGAAAAAGAAAAATCATCTTGAAGCTGCTGGATATAATTATTCCAGTATTGTTGATAGATTTGATTTTCTGTAAGCATCATTATTACATTTAAATTGTGATTGTACAAAACTAGCAAGTAACAAACCGATATACAATAAACCAAAATGGAGACGCTTACGATTTCTGAATGGATGAAATTGAAAAAGTTATAAAAAATAGGCTTTTCCACCCCCATTTTCCCTCCATTCCCCTTTGAGGCAGGTAAAGAAGAAATAAAAAAAGAGAACCTGGCATTACCTCAGCTCTCCTTTTTATCTTATTCATCCACTACAGTAAACTCGTGGAAAGAATACCGGACATCCTCATCGTTCTGTTCTTCCATATATTCATCCAAAGCCTCCCCGACAGCATTCTTGTCAGGTTTTACATCTTTCCCTATTATCCCAGAGACATACGCTGCCGCCTCTTCGATGGTTGTAAAATGCTCTGAATCATCATCGTAAGAATCCAGGTAATATCTCTCAGGAAAATACTTGCCGCTTGCATCATTGGTATGATACACGCCACATCCGGGTTCTTCTTCACGATAATACACACTCCACGGACAGGATTCCAGTTTCTCGGTTGAGATGAAAGGCAATGACACCGATAGTTTATTACAGGAAATCGAAGAATATTACGAAGGCTTCGACCTTGACTATGAAGCCTGCCTATGGATTGGCAAGAACGGCGCACCTTACCGAATCAAAGACATCGTGAACGATATGGAGCAGGCAGAAGCCATGATAGAAAAACTTTATGAGACATTAAAAACAACCATGCAATGAAAACGAAAAACCTCTACACACGAGACGCCGAAAAGGCAGGGATAAGCCGTTCCCAAAACTTTCACCGCACGGGGTTTACAACGTCTCGAGCGAACCCGAAATTTACTACAACATGGCTCATTAAATTGATATTCATTATGAAAAGAACAAGTTACAGGAAAGATTTTCAGAGTTGGAAAGGTATGGTGGCTCTAAAATTACTCTGTTGCAATATAGTCGCAGGCCGTTTTGATTGGAAGAAGTACGCTGCTATGACAGAGGGCGGGTTGGCAATGAAATTATTCAAGGAGTGGTGTATAGTGTTTAATATTCTTACTTTTAGTTATATGTCTTTTCCTGAATTTTTGCAAATTCTTTGGAAAAACCAACCGCCATACAATAAATCTTCGTAACTTTAACCTCTGAAAACATAATGATAATCGCTTAGAATGTCAGTTGAATACTACAAATATATTGCTTTTATTATTATATTGCTGATTTTCAAATGAATAAATTTAATCTTTATTACCGACTCACATTATATTTACAGAATTAGAAGCAACGGAATATGGCACAGACTTTTTATACCAAATGGCAATCTTCTGTCCTTGCAGACGCAGAAGCTTATGTTTCAGATGAATACAGCAATTTTCAAACAGCATTGTTGCGTGAAATATCCAGATATGCAGAAGCCGTGGGTGCAGTGGTCGTATCCGAGAATAAGGGGCATTACTATACAAGTTGCTTCATTGAACGTAACGGTAAGTTCGTATACCTGAATCATTCCGCAGATATGCGGATGGATGATGGGATAAGGATAGAACTCGGTTCGTTCATGATACGGACTGCCCGGCACGCAAAGGATTATACCGGTGGAAGCAATCAATATTGTGATATGCCGCAGTTACAGTCAATGATTGACAAACTATTGTCGTAATGATAACATATAGCCCGTAGCGGAATGGAAAACCGGTAGGGACTATAAGAATGCGGAGCGATTTCACTTACTTGACTATGACACTTTTGTCTTCCAGTTATGTCATACATTCCACTTACGTTTCACACTCTTGTCTCCGACCAACCCGAAGAAAGAAAAAAAGAAACCAAGTATTACCTCAGTTTCTTTTCTTGGTTTGACTATAACAGATTGAGTTCTGCTTCTTCTCCATTCTGATAGCAATAGATGTCTAAATTTTCAGTTGTCATCCATTGGCAGTTACTGAGCCTGAATCCGTACTTTTCTTCGATAGTTGAAAGGAAAGATTCAAAGTCCTCATATTCCTCCGATTCTCTTAATTCTTCATCCGTCAGCTTTATGATATTCAAACAGCCCACACAAAAGTCTAAAATTAAAACATACCTTGGTTCCATAATTTCAATCTCATTTTAAGTTATACCTTTTGATTAATTTATATACAGTCGATTTTGAGAAGTTACATCCCTGAGAAGTAACGAAACCTTCCCTGTTCAAAGTGTCTGCCATGTTTTTCAGGGTGTATTCTTCCTTGATTAATGTCCGAAGCATCGCAACGGCTCTTTTGTTATTAGGGTTGTTGTCGGCTTTCTCCTTACAACTTCTGATACTGTTCCGGATGGCTTGTTTATGCTTATCCATCAAGTGCTCAGGATTACCCAATTTAAAACCTCTTGCTTTCTTGGCTTGTAATGCAGATTTGGTTCTTACCGCTATCAGTTCCGCTTCGTATTGGGATATTGCGGATAAGATATGAAGTACCATTTTATTTGCTTGTGGGAAATCACAGAAAACAATCTCCACATCACTCTCTAAAAGGTTTGACAGGAAGGAAACATTTCTCGCCAGCCTGTCCAGCTTGGCTACGATAAGTGTCGCGCCTTCTTTTCTGCAAAGGCTCAACGCTTCTTTCAGTTTGGGTCTCTCTTTTTTACGGCCGGATTCTATTTCTATATATTCAGCAACTGGAACTTTGTCTTGAAGGTGTTTATGTATTATCTCCCTCTGTGCCTCAAGTCCCAGTCCTGAATATCCTTGTTTTTGTGTACTTACCCGTAGATAAGCCACATATTGGGTTTCATTCTTCATTGTTATTCGTTTTTTAACAATAGTTCCACTGCTTAGATGGACGTCTAATCTTTGGAACCATGTCGGTTGGGCATAAAAAAGGGGAAATACATGAGTTTCTATAATCTGAATTCTCACATATTCCCCGATAACATAAATTATCGTCTGCCTTATACGGCTACCTTATATATAACTCCGTATTTGGAGCAGATAAAATCATAGGAGGCTAAACCATAACTGACGGTATCATTTATTACAGCCACTATCTTATCAAGCGGCACACAATCATAGGTGATTTCTGTTTCCTCATTTTCTGGTTTAACTGTTATCTGATAAAGGTTCAGTTCTGCTAAGTAACGAACCTCAATCCAACACTCGGTTTTGAAAAGGTAAAACTCAGTACCTTTATCTGTCACCTTTATGTCATTAAAGTCCAATCCCCAACCAAAGGGGAGAAAGGATTTTTGCAAAGCATCATGCCAGATTACTTTTGCTATTTTCTCGTTTTCGTTCATAAGTCAAAGTCCTAAGATGTAGTTCATAACTTTGGCATTGTAGTCCTCAACCAAATAGTTCTCCACATTTTGGTCAATCACTTCAGCCAGATTATCTAAATACACATCATCAATTCGTTTCACCTCATTCCCTTCTTCATCATAGAGAGAAACTTGAAATAGATCCACTCCTTCAATATATGTAACTCTGACATTCCCTATATGAAGGAAACCCTGTATATGGAACTCTAAAGCATCGTCACTACAAACAAAGCTGTCCGTATCAACTCCCCAGCTCATAGAAAGGGAAGGGTTAGCGGCAATGATACTCCAAATGTATCTCGCCATTTCTGTTGTTATCTTCATTTTTTTGCTGTTTTATTATCAATCCATCTTTTTGCTGCATCCAAAGACTGAAAATGTTTGGTTTCTACTTCGTCATCGTCATTGAGTGCAAAGGCTTGAAAATCTGCTGTAGAAAACTGAATAATCAAGTTTTCATTATAAACCAGTTCTTCAGCCATAGTATTCTTTCATATAACAGGTTTCACACAAAGAACCATAGTCGTTTACATCACTACGGCTCATAGGTTTACCACAATAATCGCAATGTCTTACCACTTCTTCGTGCATATATCTTGCGACTGCCATTAACGGTGTTCCGGAATAGGAAACCGTTATCTTACTTTTCTTGGTTATCTTCTTCTTTGCCATTGTCATTCAGTTTATCGTTATACTTGTTTATTAGGTAGGCATCCAGAATAGCTTTGATAACTTTAGCTCTGTCTGCTCTGTCGTAGTTGGCTGGTACTTCGTGTTCGTAGCCATTTCTGAAAGACTCGTGAAGCTTGCCCAGACATTGATTCTCGTATCTGTTGTCGAGAAAATCTTTGAGTTTATAAGTAACATAGGTGTCGGTATCATCGCCTTGGATATACACGGACATCATTATCACATCCTTCTTGCCATTCCAAATTGATGACACACTGCTGTTCCAACCATTACCGGCTTCATCAAGAAATAGCGTTTTAAACTTATTTCTGGCTTTTCCCGAATCTCCTTTTCCAGCCTCCTTGATTATTCTGAGGATGGTAGTATAGGAGATAGAGAGTAATTCGTTTTCACTGAGAGAGTGTATAATCTCCAGTTTCTTCTTGGGAGCGTATCTTTTGAATAGCTCCACGTTGATATTTGTTGCCATATTGCTTACTTTTTAATGAAATATTCAATAGCAGAATGAACCAAGACATAATAGTCCTGATTCACTCCACATTTATTCTCATAAGGGTTATAGTAATCCAAGCATAAATCCTCGTACAACTGTGGTAGATGCTTTTTTATTTTTCTCACCAGCCATTTGTAGTTGACAGGCCTGATTCCCTTCATCTTCTTGTTCCACTCCGAAAGAGATATATCGGAACAACTGCACTCATAGGTCATAGGCTAAATGAATGGAAAATAGATTTCATCCAATATGCCTGATTCGACCATCTTCTTAGCTGCTTCATGTTTGCTACGGTTTCTGTCATCATAACCGTAATCATCTGAAGCTATTTGTCTGATAGTTGCCACAAAGGATCTCATGATGCTCTGCTGTAAGGTTTGATGCTGCAAACAGATACCTTTGGCAAAATACTCTGGCTTAAAGCTCATCGCATTATGTATACCAGCGAGAGCGACAGCGGCCTTGTATTCGCTGCTCTGCTTAATAATTTCAAGACTCGGCTGTATCATCGCTTTCTTTTTTTGAGGTTATTACTGTGAATTTCTGACGCAACCCTTCAATTACGTCTGCAAACTCTGTAAACTCTTCGTAATTCATTTTGGCTCCGTAAGATTTGATTTCGATAGAGCCACCATTAGCTGTGTTAAGTGTAAGAGTAATATCATTTTCTCCCTTAACTATTTGACTGATTGCTATTTCGTATTTCATCGTTTTAAGTTTTATATAAAAAGAAAGCGGGGAGAACTTCATTATTTCAGAAATCCTCCCCGCTGTTGAAAGTGGGTCTGTCGCTTTTATACCGCTATCATAAGACTTCCTGCGACATTGGAAGTCTTTTCGTAAAGAGAGTAATCAATCTCAGGGTGTTCAGCTTTCAGTTTGCTGGTATTGAGAGAGATTCGTGTACTTGGCATTTTTCTGGTAAGACGCATCGTTTCGGTAGTCCAGGTCTTTACTCCTGAATTTTCCATATCGGAGAGAATTTTGGCTTTGATTTCTGCCAGTCTTTCCTCCGCATCATTCTTGGTTTGGATGAGGGATCTGATTTCATCTTCCATAAACTTATACTCTTCTGGAATGCTAAAAGGGTTATTGAAATTTTCTTCTTTAAGATCTGCTTCTAACAATTCCTTGCAGATTTCGGAAGGTATTCTGTTTACGAAGATAACTTCATTGATATGGTCAACAGTTCCATCCTTCTTAATCTTGTTACGAAGATGGATGATGAAAAGCTTGTCAATCTTAGCCTTCTTATTCTGTAATTCAAAGAAGTAAGCATAAAGACTGAGTTGCCATCTTGCTTTTTCGAGTTTCTCTGAGGTCATTACGCCATAGGTCTTAATATCGCCTATACTGAAAGTGTCATCAGAAACTCTATATACCTTATCAATCATGGAAGCCCAGTTCTTGTTGTCTGAAACAATATATTCAGAGGCTTCATGAACCAGTCCGTGTTCTTTACAGATTTCAATATAATCCGCTACTTCCACGGTTCCATCATTGTTCCAGTTCTTGTCGAAATCTTCAATGGAAGCGTGTACGTTTGTTCCGTAGGTAGCTGCTGCATTGAGAACAGCTTCGTCCACGTTATCATACTCGTCAGGAAATAATTGTCTTTGAATCATTCCTGTTATACCGCTCAGCTGTTTGTCACCAAGCCAGTATTCGTGAGGTTCTTCTAAAAAGATTACCTCACTGTTTTTCAGTTCAATTCTTTTTGTTGCCATAATCATGCTACTTGGTTAAGTTGTAACTTACGCTCCGTAAAGAGAGCCTTGATTTCACTGTTAGAATCCACTTCGTTCTTATGTTGCTGATACAATCCCATAAGTGCCTGCTGATTAATACAAGCGTTTAGGGCTGCTTTTATCCCAGCGTACTTCTCCAATGGTTGCTGTGTCGTTTGGGTTTTACGGGTTGTTGTTTTCTTTGATGCTGTTTCTGCATTTTGGCCGGCATCCGAACTTTCATTCTCCGGCACATCTTCTCCGGCATAGATATACAATCCCAGCCCGAACATGGCGAGGTTCTTTACAAGGCATCGCATCAGGGTCTTGTTGATGTCGAACATAGTGGCAGCTTCTACTTTCTTTTCGACATACTGCTTCTTGAACTTGTCATATACATTATAAGTATAGGGTTCAAACTTCATGGCTTTATTGGCACCATTCATTACAGGTAGCCACATTTCATGGGCGATTCCATCTACTGTCACTTCTGTATATACGACAATCCCCACAAACGGATCCGCAAAATAAGGAAGTCCTGTTGATGGATGTTTGACAATCTTATACGTTGCACTAGGGTAGCATCGCTTAAACTCTGCCCAAGCGTTTGCCCAGCTTAAATAAGTCAGGTCGTTGTACTTCTCAACTTTGTCGCTGAGGTCTAATGAATAAAGCGCATCAAACATGACGGCTCTTCTTTCGTCATCCGTAGCATTTGCCGGGATGACAGGTTTTTGGAATTTACACATAATGATAAAAAATTAGTGGTTGATAATCCGATAAAATAAAAAAAGGGAGATACACAGAATCTTGGTTTGATGAATAAACTTTGATAATGTGTACCTCCCCTTAAAGAGTAAGGTTGCTTTTAGCTCAGATACCAGTTATAGCCTTCGGTATCATTCCCGTTCAAGGCTTTCTGGATTCCTAAAGCAAAATCCGTACAGTTCTGATTGCGTTCCAGCCAGCGGTCTATATAGGCTGACTTGACAGCCTCGTTAGCATACTGGAGCAGATTCCAGCAAGTAATCTCTTCTCCTTCTTTCTTCCCGAAATTAGGATTGGAAACATAACCTTTCACCATAGCATTTACGGCTTGGTCACCGATATTCAGGGATGGTAGGTTTCGTTGTTCGCTTACAGGTAGAAACTGATAAAGTCGCAGTCTGCCTATAATTTTACAAAACAATTCTTCGGAGATTTCTGTATTTCTCAGATTCTCCAAAAGTCCCAATGTCTCTTCTTTGTGTGGATTAAAACTGTTGAATAACTCCGAAGCTTTTTGCGTTATGTCAGCTTCAGTCAAACATTCAATCGTTCCTGAAAATCCATCGCACGTCAAGCAGAGATTTGAACACACTTTTACTTTCCAACCAACAAAGATTTTAAACTTCATTGCGGTCTGCCCTCTGTATAGCTTGTCTTCACTGTAACTTCTGACACCTCCGATAGTCAGATTAACACTTTGTCCGTTAACACCCTGAACCAGCCCTTTTACATGGCTGACCCATGCAAGACGCTGATAGAATATGGTCTTTTCATCTTCCCTTAGCTCGCTCGCTTTCTTGTGTTGGGCTGATGGAATCCTCCCGATGATAGGATGTGATACTCTGCACTCCACAGGTGTCATTTCTCCGAATACCTGTCCTGCCGCTTCCGTTACGGCACCAATGAAGTTTTGGTGTGATATGGTTAAACTATTGTCGCAGAACGTTGGAATCACGTTCTTCTCTGTAAGCTCTTCCAGCGTGATACCGAAAGTATTGCTCTCAATGAAGTTAGGATGAAACTTCTGATTTTTTTCTGATACGGTTACTGCATTTTCAATGCTTGTAATCACTGCTGCCTGTTCTTTGATAGAATCGGCTGTCTGTCTTTTTGTTGCTTTCATTTTACTGCTATTGTTAGTTGGTTAATAAAATCCGATAAAAGCAAAAAAGCCAAGAGGTTTATTTCTTTGCTTTTACAAATATTCCTCTAAGCTTTTTTATTCCTTTAAGTATTGAGGTTGCTACCTCCAATACCGTTATTATTACATCCTGTGTCTTGTCATAATCCATTCACGGATGTTTTATCAGTTTTCAGTAACCGCATTATTTACAGCCACTTTACTTGCAGCGGATTTTTTCTTGGATCTGCTGCCATACTTCTCAACAAGTTCAATTACTACCGAACCTGCAACAATAATCTCAGCTACATACGCTGCGATTTTAATTCCTTTCATTAAATTTCCCATTTCTCTTAAATTTTAGTTTGTTAATAATATTTTTTCTATTCTCTTATATACTTTTCTCATATATAAGGCTTTGAGGGGAAATTAAGAAAAGGGAAGAAAAAATAAACCAATCTTTCGACTGGTTGTGATAGTTGAACCGTTATAAATAGCTCCTCGCATTTACTTGGCCTATCATGCGGCATACATTCTTTCGTGGGGAACTTTATGTCTTGTCCACATACTGGAATTGCTACGCATCATCGAATCTACGACTTATCCATCTTCTGAAAATAAGCGTGACCCGGTAATTGTTTTTATCATTAATGCTTGAAGCTACGCACCTTATCTTAATGGTGCTGAATAATGCTCCAAGCTATTTTCTCATATATAAGGGTTTGGAAGGTTTCAGGAGGGAAAAAGTGGCTAGTCATGAGTGTTATCCGCCATCTATTCCTTACTAATCCTTTAGTTTTTAATGCACTTTCGATAGAACCAACATTAACATTCAAGGCTCTCTCAGCACTAGCCTTCGAATCGTACTTGTTTTGTGAATTATCAGATGTATCGGTTACAAATACTGGATGCCTAACTCTTGCAGCATTGATTCTTGCCATTCCTTCAGCAGAGATGGGATGCGGTTTACCTTTCTTTGTAGCACTGCTTTTGGCTCTTGCTTCTGGAGACATAGCAATCCCTTTACGGGCTGAAGATAGTTTAGCTCTGTGTTCCAGTGACTTTTTCTTTCCTTTTAGTAGCTCACTTAAATGTTTCTTTGTCTCCTCCGTATGATGAAATCCGTTAGCCTTGCGTGTAGCGTTTCTTCTAGCAATCTCTTCTGCACTTTTCTTTAAGCCTTCACTCCCTTCGCCTTTGTGTGAGGAGTTGTAGCCTTTATTAATCGTATCAAACTTCTGAATGTAATAAGACTCACGTTCATGTAATTTTTCTCTTAGCTTGTGCTTGTCTGTGTTGGTGTAGGTTTCAAGAACTGTATAGGAGAATAATGTTATATCCCACTTGGCTCTGGCTTCCATTACTTTCTTGCCGCCATAATTCGTTGTTTTAGGATTATTCCACTTCCTGTTTCTTTCTGCTGAATCTAAAGTGCAACCAACATATCCCCAATCATATTCTTCTCCTTGATTTTGGTTTTTGCGGAGATATACAATGCCTGTATATTCTCCATTTCCATTCGCTTTGATCATAATACTTTAATTTTTATTTGCCTGTAAAAACCGTACAGGCATTCGGTCTAAAATCTGGTGGTGATGACTGCCCTTTGATGATGAAGCCTTATAGAACAGTCTGAATCATTCACCTCATAGGTAAGAGTACTAGACCTTTGTGAGTGCGTTTTTCAACTTTGAGATAAGTAGAATAGTTTGGCTGCATCAAAAATACTCAGGTTGATACACAGAGACTATCAGGATTAATCAGTAACTTTGCATCAAATGATAATCTATTTAATATGGCGCAAGATTTGAATCGCATAAAGATTGTCCTAGTTGAGAAAAAGAAAACAGGCAAATGGCTAGCAGAACAGCTTGGTGTTTCTGCGTGTACGGTATCAAGATGGGCGAGTAATACTGCTCAACCCAACCTTAGTACCTTGAATGAAATAGCTAAACAGCTTGGAGTGGATGTAAAAGAGTTGTTAAATTCAACAGAAAAATAATCTATGGGAATTATTGAAGATTACTTGAAAAATGATGAGGTATATCCCCTGTTCCTCAATGGTGATTCGATAGAAGTTCTTAAAGGCTTTCCAAATGAATCTATAGACTGTTGTATAACAAGTCCCCCATATTGGGGTAAACGCCTATACGAAAATGGTGGAATAGGCTTGGAAAAGAAATATACTGAATATATTGACAATTTATTTGCTATTATTCAAGAGGTAAAACGTGTATTAAAACCGACTGGCTCTTTTTGGCTTAATATCGGTGATTCATACAAGAATAAAAGCCTACTAGGAATACCATGGAGAGTGGCTCTTAAAATGATGGATGATGGTTGGCATTTGAGAAATGACGTTATTTGGTATAAGCACAAAGGTGGCTTGTCACCTTCAAAAGACCGATTTGGTTCCGTATATGAAGATTTCTTTTTCTTCGTAAAGTCTGATAAATACTATTTTGACGCTGATTCTATTAGAACAAAGCCAAGAGAAGCAAAAGTACAAAATGGAGCTGTAGTTTCTGCTACAGGTGTAAATGGAGTTCGATACAAAAGGCAGATAGAGTTATCTACAGATCTTAGTGACATTGAGAAAGAGAATGCAATGAATGCATTACATAATGTTCTCGATCGCATTTCCAAAGGAGAAATTTCAGATTTTCGTATGGTCATAAGAAATGTTCAGAGGACAACGCATTCTGATTCTGATAAAGTTTCAGGAAGAGCGAAAGAACTAAAGGAGAAAGGATATTATTTTTTATTCTATAATCCTAAAGGAACAATGCCAAGTGATGTTTGGGATATTATTCCTGAAGATTCACAAAAACGAAGTGAACACTACGCTCCATATCCCGAGGAATTGTGTGTTTATCCAATAAAAGCAACATGTCCTCCCAATGGCATAGTTTTAGACCCATTCAGTGGAACTGGAACAACAGCTAAAGTTGCATATGAACTCGGTCGTAAGTCAATTGGTATAGATATGTCAAAAGTTTACAATGAATTAGCAACAACTAGAATATGTCGAAAGTAAAAGAATTTTTTACATATATAAGCGATAGCCCAAATATTGACTGGGAAGGTATATTATCTACTCAGCATTGTCGATATACGCATAAGAAATGTGTTAAAACAAGAAAGAGTAATCCTGAAATATCTATAGGGACTTGTACTGTTACTTATGGTAAAGATAAACGGGATGTAATAATTTGTCCTCATCGCTTACTTGAAAGACGTCAAATTTTTATTGATTGTCTCCACTTATTAAATAGTCATACTCCCGGAAATGAGTTACATATAGTACCTGAAATTTCTATACCAGGCGGTAGTGTTGATTACGTATTAGTGTCCACAGATAAAAATCGAAAAGTTAAAGACTTTGTAGGAATTGAACTCCAAACGATGGATACTACAGGTACTGTATGGCCAGAAAGACAGCGTCTTTTGCAAGAATTAGGATTTCATGTAACTGAAGATATATCTGACAAAACATTTGGGATGAACTGGAAAATGACCTCAAAGACCATTCTAGTTCAACTGTTACATAAAATAGAGACCTTTGAGTCATTAAATAGGCACTTTGTTCTTATCGTACAGGATCATTTGTTGGAATATATGAAGAAAGAATTTTCTTTTTCCCACGTAACAGATGCAAAACTCGGAGATTGTATGCATTTTCACGCATATTCATTAGATAATGCCGGTGGAGCATTTAAGTTACATCTTCAAAACAGACTAAGTACAGATTCAGCAGGAATATCTACGTTACTAGGTTTAAATGCAAGAGCAAATATAAAATTTAAAGAAATTGCAACAATTCTAGAATCGAAAATTTCGGATAATACTGTTTTTGATTTTTCTATGATATAGCATAGATGCATAAACTTCGGTTTCTTATGCCATCCTCAATAGATGAACTTCTTTACGACCTTTTATAAAAATCACTATGCAAGATAACAAAGCAATAACACTTCCCAATTTCTATAAGCCTTCGGAGCTTATGGGAATCTTCAAGAATTTCTTTTCTCACAAGGAAATCAATGCTTCTGTGCTGTGTCTGCAAGGAATCTATTTCAGGTCAGATAAGGTTTATGGAAATGCAGCGTGGGATCAACTTCGTGACGAGAACACATCCGAGAGCCTGACTGTTATCGTTCCTGTTTCTCTGCGTAACGACCTACAGAACGGAAACCTGATTAGCGTTTACGGTACACTTGACAGAAGAGTACAGAATAATGGTTCTATCCAATTCTTGCTTAACGTCAGCCGCATAGAAAAGGTAAAGGACATAGCTATTTCTGAAGATGAAGTTAAACGTGCTGATTGCCGTAGGAGGAAAGGTGAACTAGGCTATAAGAATGTCGATGGTATATTGGAAAACAAACTTTTTGCTAACCAACGACCTAAAGTAGCCCTTATCTATGCTGATACTTCCATAACCAACTCTGATTTTGAGAAGGGATTGGCAGCAGCAAAGAGTAGTATAGATTTTGTGGAGAGCAGAATCAGCTTTGCCAACTCCAAAGCTCTGTGTACGCTACTGAAATCGTTAGATAATCAGGATTATGACCTTATCGCCATTATCAGAGGTGGTGGTAGTGGAATTGAAAAACTTGATGACATTGCCGTTGTTGAGACACTTACTAATCTGAAAACTGGATGGATTTATGGAGTTGGGCATGAGAAAGAAAACCTCTTTATACGAAACATAGCAGACAAGGTTATCCCCATTCCTTTTGCACTCGGTACATACTTCCGTGATACCGTTGAAAGCGTTATCCAGAAGCGTAACAATTCTCGTGCAGTATTGGTTCAGGAAGTAAAGAAGCAATATGAGAAACAGATTGAGGACTCCAACAAGAAGAATCAAGAACTGACTAAACAACTCGAAAGCTTACAGAAGCAAAACAAGGAACAGGCTGAAACATCCCAAAAGCAAATTGCAGCTCTCACTAAAGCACATGAGGAAAGTCAGAAGCAGATGAAGAATCAAGCTGAGCAGTTCCAAAAAGCTACGGAAGAGGCACAAAAGCAAATGAAAATACAAGCTGAAGCATCCCAAAAGCAAATTGCCGCTCTTACCAAAGCACATAACGAGGTGCAGAAGCAGATGAAGAATCAAGCTGAACAGTTCCAAAAGACTACAGAGGAGGCTCAGAAACAGGCTAAGTCACAATCTGAGACTGCTGAAAAGGTTAACAAGGAACTGCAAGAACGACTGGAGAAGCAGGGTAAAGCGCTCGCAGACATGACTGAACAGCAGAAGAAGCAACAAGGAGATTTCAATAAAAATCTCAACCAGATGCAAGAAACGAATAAAGGACTTCAGGCATCTGTGACAAAGATGACAAATGAACTGATGACGGCACGAGAAAAGATCTCTGAATTAGAAAACCAAAAGCCATCTACTACTGGTTATATTGTAGCTATTGTTATATTGGTCATACTGGCATTAATTGGATTTATGAAATAAAAAGTAAATTGTAAGATATATGGCATTAAATAGTAAAATTATCATCACGCTTCAACAACTGAAGGGCGTTGGAACCAAGACCATTCTAAAAATAGCAAATACAGTAAATCAAAAGATTGAGACCTATGAAGATCTTTGTGATTTCTGGCTTAAACAGTCTGGCAAATTGTATGAGAAGCATAATGCAGAGGATTTAAGTGATGCTTATAAAAAAGCAGAACGTCTAATTGAAGCAAGTAAAAAAGAAGGCATTGGAGTACTATCCTACTTTGAACCAGAGTTTCCAACCATATTAAAGAATTGTATCAACGAGGATGGTAAGGAAGATCCTGTAATTCTTCTCTATTATAGAGGAAATTTGAAGGCTCTTGAAAAACCTAGTATTGCAATAATTGGTACAAGAGAGCCTACAGCGAATGGAATCAAAGCAGGAGAATATTTTGCTAGCGAGTTTGCCAAAGAAAACTTCAATATAGTTTCAGGATTGGCGATTGGCTGTGATACAACAGGGCATCGAGGTGCATTAAATGTAGGAGGAACAACTACAGCATTTTTAGCTAATGGATTGGACTGGAACTCTATTTATCTGTAATCAATACGTTTGGGAAAGATTCACTACACCATCTAACTCTTGTGTGCATTCCTGCTTCATCTACAACCAAGACTGAAAGACGTTACAAAGAATTTTCAAGTCGTATATGCAATGAAACTGGTATGATAAATGCTTACAATAAAATACAGGTCATCTTTTCTAGTGATGAAAAGAAATTCGGTGGAAGCGGAATCTTAACAGACAATGTTTCGTTTGACAGTAACTTCTTTAGAGGAAAATACGTCTTACTTTTTGATGATATTATAACTAAAGGTGAATCCATGCTTAGATTTAAAAGAAAAATGGAAGAGTTAGGAGCTATTGTCGTTGGTGGATTATCGATAGGAAAGACGAAACATGAACGATACTAGTGATTTAGTTGCCTATTAAACAAAACTCAAATCAAAAAATTAATAAGCAAGTTTTTTATACAATGAAATCACCATATGCGATAATAACAATAATTGTTGGACTGATAGTTGCGTTTATGATAATGGGCCAGATACCAATTATCAGTATTTTATGTCTCCTTATTAGTGTTATGCTTGGACTATATGCTAGGTATAAATCTAACAATGTGATAGATAATAGTACAAAAGATCAAGATAACATAGAAAATTCAGATAATATAAAAGATCCAGTATATAATGAATAACCTGAATAAAAGATATGATGATGTTCAAGAACAAAAAGCTATAGAAGTTGCTCGTTATTTGAAATCATCCGGCACTTCAATAGAGTTAATTATGGGAGCAACTGGATTGACCAAAGAAGAAATTGAAGAACTATAAAACAAGTTTCTCTATATAACACTGTTTAGGAGGAGCATACATTTCGTATAGTTCCTCTTTTTTTGCATGATTGGTTGTTTATATAAAGTTCAAAAATACCAATCTACCACCTAATAGTTAATTAATGTTGTAGCAATGGTAGGTGGCGGCACCAATCCCCAACCGGGAGAAATCAGTCTGGCCCACAACGGTTTGCTCTTTCTAGACGAGCAATTCCAAAAATACTTTCACTATTATAACAATCTTAAAATAAGCTAGATAGTTAAAATATTAAATGTTTAACCATCTAGTTTTTTATATGAAAAATCCTAAGTCTTAGAAAAAGATAAGATGATAACTATCTATATCATTATAATTATTCCCTATTTCCTCTCAATAAGCCTTGTTCTAGTAGTTTAGAATGAACACTATCCCATAACTCTTTTTGCTTCTCATTCAACATATCTACAGATATGAACGTAGTACCACAAAACACAATATCGCTATATCTTATTACTGGTATTAGTCCGAATTTAGTCCAAGCAAAATAGTTATCGTTATATTTATCTGATATGCCAGTGTTGCATAAGTATATTTCTTCATTGATATTAATAAGTGTCTGTATGGAGTGTTCCAGTATATCAAACATCCGACCTCTTAAATCATACTTTATACCATCCGCTATTACTCTTTTGCGGAATCTGGATAACAAATGCTGCGACAAGATAAAGGCATTATTCAAATTGATATAAACAAAGTCGGTAGTATTATTACCTCTTCTCATATATCCTACTATGAAGAACTGATTAGTACTTTTATAGAATACGAAGAAGTAATACCCTTGTATGGCAGTAACTTTCATACGCCATTCATCACTACTAGCACCATCTAGACTAGTAATGAAATCTATCATTTCTTGGCTATATGCCAGATTAAATAATTGTTCTGCGTATTCTGCTATATTCATGCCCTACAAATTAAAAAAGGCTACCACCGAAGTAGTAGCCTAGAGTTTCATCCTTGCAGTGTTTGAATCATTAACTGCTTTTCTTCATCAGACATGTTTTTCGACTGCTGCTGAATCTTAGCCTTAAATAATTCTTTGTCTAGGTCTTCCACTGGAAGTTGCACAACCTTTTCTAAATAGCTTACATAGTTCTGGTAATTAGCCAAATACTTTTTAGCCTTAGTCTTAATTTGCTCTCCAGTTTCTTTAGGACTAAACCATTTCCCAACTACATTGGATTGCTCCTGACGGTTAGAAAAAACTACTTGAATAAACTCTTGTGCTGTTACATTATTTACAATTTCCATAATTAAATAGAATTAGAAGTTATACGGCAAAATTACCGCTAAAGCAAATGCCGCTGTAACAGCGTTACAAAAGTATGTAATATATCTGTAATATAAAAAAGCCTTTAAGATATTTTTTCAATAAGAGCTTCATTTCCCCCATTCTGAACTACAAACATCTTATAAATCAGTCTATCTAGTACTATTAGCTAATGTACAAGTGAGAAACTACTAGTAACATCGTTACTACTATACACCGCAGTCGTATTACTATTAGCTATACTATTTTTAACTAATGTACTAGTTCCGAAAAATAACGGCTGTCATTACTAATACTACCGTCACTTATTTGGGCACACAAAAAGTCGGCAGGATAACTAACAACTTTTATCATCATTGTTTTTTACTTACTAATAAGTTATATAGCCGCTACTTCGATAAATTGATTAATCGCTAAAATACAGTTGTTTAAATATCTGTTCCGAATATTGCCTATTCGTCAATAGCCATAAATATAAACTATTATCAAAAGAACTACATAAAATCACTATTCTTGTCTGTTAGCTTACTGACAGAAGAAAATAACGGTAATATAGCGATATAGATAAACCGCCTATAGAAAGTGTTCCTTTGATTAGGTACACACCCGTAAAATGAATATAATCGTATAGAGATAAAAAGATAGGAACTACCACGAGCAGAGGTATAACCAGAACTGCCCAGAGTAATTCAAGCACTATAGATTTTACAGTATATAATGAAACTAACATTGAATCATGGAGTATTACACATTTGAACAATTAAAGGAAATGGCTTTCAAGGATGGCATTACCGGCAATAAGGTAGCTGTTGGTATATGGGCTAAAATGAACGGCTTTCTAAAGAAAAAGAAGCAGATAAACAAGCGTAGAATTACATTCTACTTTAAACTGGAAGATTGGCAACATCAAAACGTATGATTGCCAAAGCCTTTCTATAAGGCAACATCAAAAACAGTACATAATACTTATTTCGGCATACATAGTCAGCCAGACAACACAAGGAAGTGAATTACAGATATTTTTTAAAGATAGTCTTGGTAAAGTGGTACTAAGGAAAAATGAACCGTAGTTCATGGGAAATTTGACACCAAGTATAGGGGAAAAATGATACTCTATACATTACTACAATACTAACATTACAACATAGATAATTCAGTGCTGAGCACTTCATTATCAGATTTTTAGCTTTCGTAGATAAGTAACTAATGACAAAAACGTAACATTATGATGATATACAATAACAGACTGTTCAATACTAGAAAGGAATTGAAGCGGTATCTAGGTGGGACACGTAAATACAACAAGGCTTTGAAAAGCGGAGAAATTCATAACATATACCAAGAAGAATCAAATAACCAACCGTTTGCGCACAATGGAACAACAATATACGACACTGACAAAAGACATTAATAATCTAGATAATAAGGATGCTATGGTATATGCCTATATAAAATCAAGGATGAATTATAAAACTTCCATTGCGGATAATGTTACAGAAAAGGAGATTTCCGAAAAATTAGGCATACCATTAAGCACTGTAAAAAGAAGCGTTTCAAGGCTAAAGAATAATAAGAATCTTATTGATAAAGTGATAAGTAACAATGTAATAGCAGAGGGAAGCTACAAAACCTACAACAAATATCATGTGGCAAAATGTAATGAGAACTTCTTCTATATCTATAACAGTTTCTTTAATGATGAAATGAACATTACGAAAGCCAGTGAGAGAATCAACGTAAAGAACTTCTTACTTAAAATAAAGGCAATATGTAAAAAGGAAACGAACAAGTACATAAGTGAAAATCCGTATCTGGATGGGCTTAACAAAACGGAACTATCTAAGAAACTGGGTATTGATACAAAAACATTAAATAACTATCTAGAAATGGCAGTCAATGCAGGACAGATAAAATATATAACTAATGGTTTGCTGATACTGAACAAGTCCATTATTCCAGATTTTAAGAAAGATGATACAGATACAAGAATCTATCATATTATTTATGACTGGTGTATTGATAACGGTGTTGTTCCACCAGACAGAAACGATGAAATAACAGTAATGGCAGATGGCAGTATCAGAAGAAGAAACAGCTTACTTGTTGAAATAGTTGGAAAGCTAGGTTATATGAAAGATGAAGATATTAGGAGTTTACTAACTAATAGAATAACTTCCGAAGAAATAACATTGGAATATATAGCTAAAGTACTGAATATAAATAATAAGAAGAAAGAAGAGATAGAGTATTCCGTCATACTTGACTAAACTAACTAATCACTTATATGCCGTTTAGCTAAAAGTCAAGAGAGCAGATATATAAGGTACTTAATACAGAAATCCCCCTCCCCATTCAGCCAGTGACCTAAAATATATAAGAGTGGCTGTAGCGCGTGCCCACAACCCCTTTAGTCCCCCCTCTGTACATTGATATAAAAAGAATTATTAATCATTTAAACTTTTATCAATATGAGAAATTTAGTTATCATGCCAACAGAGAAAAGAACTTTGAATTTAGGTGAGTATGCAGAAGAAGCTACTATAATTGTGGAAGAAACTGCAAAGCCAAGCATTACTTTCTTGGAAGCAAATACTGATTCTATCACACTGGAAGAACTTGCAAACAAATGTGTTGTGCCTACTTGGGCAAACCAAGAATTAACCATTGCACACCAAGACTTTATTTCTTGTGTGCATGAAGCTGCAAGTACATTCTATGCAGGTGAAAAGGTGAGCTTTCCAGAAATAAGAGTTTCACATATAGTACGTGGTAGAATACCGTCCGCACTAGGCAAGAAAGCAAGTGAACTGTTAGAATGTGAAAAGACACAATTCTATCAAAGACTTGCATTTGCTTTTACTGTTCCAACCATTTTTGAAACAATAAGAGGGCAAAAACTTGAATTGTGCATAGGTGGGGTAAGAAATTACAGTGACTTGAATCTGTACCGTTCTTCCAAAGGCTTGGAGAAATTTTCTTGTTTTATAGGTTGGAGAATGAAAATTTGTTCTAATCAGATTCTTACTGGTGAGGGTGTGAGGTTCAACATGGAAGTAACCAATATCAATGAGCTTTACAGAAATGTACTGGAATTGTTTAACAGCTTCAATGCAGCCAAAGAAATACATTTGATGCAAACACTATCAGACACTTATCTATCTGAAACACAGTTTGCACAAGTGGTAGGCAGAATGAGAATGTATCAAGCACTTTCACCAGCAAGGCAGAAAGCAATACCAAGACTTTTAATCACTGACAGCCAAATAAATAGTGTGTGTCGTGATTATTACACAAATGAAGTGTTTGGAGTGAAAGATAATGCTATATCTCTTTTTGATTTTCATAATTTACTCACACAATCAAACAAAAATAGCTACATAGACAGCTATTTACAACGTGGGGTAAATGCTACAGAGGTAAGTGTTGGATTAAACAATGTATTACAAGGACTGGATAATAAATATTCTTGGTTCTTGGGCTAAACTAACTAATAGGGCATCTATTTATTAGGTGTCCTTTCTTTTTTAATAACTTAAAAATACTACAAAATGAATGATAATGAAAAACTAGTACTATGGGGCATACTAGTAGTACTGTTACTAATAATAATTGGTATTATAAATCCCTTTTTGCTGATACTGATTTTATCTATCTTTATTTATATACAATCATAAATACTCACTAATATACAAAGTGAATGTTTTACTATAAATCAACACATTAGCTAATTGGCTAGTATGTTGGTAATGGTGAAACATTCACTTTTATTTATTTACATATAAAACAGAACATTATGAGTTTAAAATATTCAAGCACTACAGCAGATTATTTAGTTTGGTCTGATGCAATGAATTTAATAAGGAAATTGGCTAAAGATGGGAATTACAAAATTTCACTTCTTATAGCTTTGGGGTGTTTCACTGGTTTAAGAATATCTGATATTCTAGCTTTGAGATGGAAACAGATATTAAATACCAGTGAATTTACAGTAATAGAGAAAAAGACAAATAAGGTGAGAACTATTAGAATAAATGCCCAACTTGGGCAGCACATTAAAGAATGTTATGAACAGATAAAGCCAATAGGGATTAATTCACCTATTTTAGTGAGCCAAAAAGGAACTGTTTTCACTATCCAAAGAATCAATGTGATACTAAAAGAGGTGAAAATGAAGTACAAACTACGTTTAGGCAATTTCAGTTGCCATTCCCTTAGGAAGACTTTTGGCAGACAAGTTTATAATATGAACAGTGACAATTCAGAACTAGCCTTAGTTAAACTTATGGAACTGTTTAATCATTCCAGTGTAACCATTACTAAAAGATATTTAGGTTTAAGGCAGGAAGAACTACTAAATACTTATGACTGTCTAAGTTTCTAATCTGTTGGAATGTGACAAAGTTTGAAGTTTCTGAACCATTTACAGAAATAGAAAAGTTTGTCACATTCCGATAGTCCTAGCGGACTGCAAGCCAATTCCGAAACGAATTAGAAACTATTCTTATTAAAGGCATAATATGGCTTGTAGTTTATGGTATGTGCGATTTTTGGAAACTAATAGTTGGTATGATTACCTAATTACCTACTACAGATATGTTTTGGAACACTTAGAACTACATTTATCAGCGTTTTGTCTTTAGCTATTCAAAACCTTTCATTAACTTTGCAGCAATTTCAGAGGTCTTAATGAGTTAAGATACTGAAAGGACATATTAGTAAAAGGGCGTTTAGCAATATTATCCTATCATGAAATCTGGACAATTTCACTTGTACGGGATAGTAGGCAAGAGCGTTCACGTCAATGTTATATACCTATCTTTCCAGATAGTCTATATACCGTTTGGCGTGGACTATTGTTTATTATCGTACAAGGGCAGTCCAGAGCCTCATGATAGTAATATTCAATAGTTTCCACGCCTTATTTTTATCCGCTTCTATCTGGAAACTGGGAAGCATGGATTTAAACAAGATGAAAGCCTACTTATTGGATATTCCGAATAAATACAACAGATTCAGTAAGAATCTAGATGTTAAGGCTATTCTATGTAATAAGTCTTGGTTGGTATTTAATGATTCTGGTGATAAGGAGTTATATATCTTTCAAGAAAACGGTTCTCTCATTACCTCTGTAAATGGTAGTGTTATAAATGCTACGTGGCAATATATTTCTACCAACAATTCCTTAGTGATTTCTTTCAAAGAACAATCTTATATGCTTCATCCATCATTCAAGGATGATGTTATATTTGCCTTACAACAAGACGGAACAGAAAGGTTTGTCTTTATGATAGAAGAAAATCAAAGCAACTTCTTTCATCCAAAATCACTAAAAGAACTTACAGCCTATTTTGAGAACAAAGAGCGTAGAAATATAGAAAAAAGGCAACAAGAAAAAAGAATCATGTTGCAACAACAAGAAACCAAACAAAAAGAAACAAGAGAATTTCAGATAGAACAGAAAAGACAGAGAAAAGAGGAAAAACGAGAAGAGGAAATTTTGAAGAGTTGTAACTATTACTTAAAATTCGGCATAATTGCAGGGAGTATATTTGTGATATATACAGTTCTGTTTGTTATTTATTATCCTCCAACACATAACCTTAGAAGTTTTATAGATATGCTTTTTACATTCTGTTCTCCAATATTACTTTTTAGTATCATTGCTATGATAATTGATATTAGATTAAGAAATAGAATACTTAGACACTATAAATAATATCCAGTGATTTAATCAACATAATTAATAACTTAAATATCAAACAGAAATGAAAACTTTTAGATTAATTGGAATGGCTTTATTAGCCGTAGTAATGAGCATGAATTTCACTTCTTGCAGTGATGATGATGAACCTAGTAAAAATGATGATGGTGTGATTACCAATCAAAAACAACTTGTTGAATTAAGAATGACATACGAAGATGAGGTATCTATTACTGAATATTCCTACGATAGCAATGGTAAGCTAGTATCAGCTACAAACACAGAACAATACGATGGTAGTACACACACCAGTACTTATACAGTCACTTGGGGAGCAAACAAAATCATTGAAAGCAGAAATGGAGAGGCAATCACATATACATTAGAAAATGGATTGATAACACATACTTCTGATAGTGACGGAGGAGATTTAGATAATACAGACTTTACTTATAATGCAAACAATCAGCTAGTAAAATTGCAATATGACGAAGAGGACTATCTGTCTTACACATGGCAAGGTGAAAAATTAACTAAAATGGCATGGAGCTTTAGCGATGAAGATATTCACGAATTGTCTTATAGCGGAAAAACTTGTAAAGGCTATCTCCCGATAATGGTATGGAGTGTGGATGATTTACGTCCGTTATTGGAAGCACATCCCGAATTGGCAGGAATGAGATGCAACCAACTTCCAGACAAAATATATAGCAAAGAGGAAAATTATGAAACTACAGAGCAATATTCCTATACATTTGATAAAGACGGATACGTGGAAAGCTGTACTGAAGTATCTACTTACAAACGCCTAAATAATAATGAAACAAGAACGGAAACAACAATTTATACTTTCAAATGGGAATAGTCTAGTGAAACTATAACTAATGCAAAAAGCCAACCTACCCATTTGAAGTATGCACTTCAAACAACGGATAAGTTGGCTTTTATTATATCTATTCTATTCAGTTGATTTCAAACATGGCATTTAACTTAATTTCTCTATCCTTATCCCATAAGGATTTAGTTATACGATACTTACCTTTTGTTATAGGATAATATTCAATAGGAAAACTAAAACAATAGTAGTAAGCAGCAAGAAAAGGCAATTCTGCAAAATAATTAGTATGTTTTTTCTTGTCAAGTATTATCCATTGGCTATTTTCCCATTTTTCCAAGTTCCAAGCTGAATCATAGCCCAAAGAAAGATGTTTCGGATTTGATACAATAGCAAAAACTTCTTTAGTTTCTACAGTATAATGTCCTTTTATTATTTCCATCTGGATTTTTGATTTTAATGTGTCACTACAATATACAAGACTTGAACCGGATTCTTTGATAGTAAAACATTCAACTGAATTATTTACTGTTTGCTGTGTGCATCCTACAAATACAAAAATGCAAATGATAATATGTATAATATTAAATTTCATATATTCAAAATTTTATAATAAGCTATACTGCATATTCATTCTTCTATTGATTTAATAACACTATCTGTTTTTAAAACATTATCGTCATTAGGTAGTTTAAATATTACTGGAAATGCCATCTTAACTTTAACGGGTACTCCATTTAGTTTTCCAGCTTTCCATCTAGGCATAATTGAGACAATCCGTAATGCTTCTTTATCTAAAGAGGGTGATATACTTTTTAGTATTTTAGGTTGTGTTATTGAACCGCTTTCATCTATAACAACTTGTATTACAACTTTTCCTTGTATTTTCTTTTCCAATGCTTCACTTGGATATTGCAGATTATCATAGATAAAATCTAACACTGCTTTATTCCCTTTGGGAAACTCTGGCGGTATATCTGTTGCTATTTGATAAATATCTGTTTTTTCCTCTTCTACCACTGGCACATATTTAATAGACACTGGTGTTTCATAATTCACATGAATAGTTTCTGCATTCGGTACATCAATAGTTTCAGTGATAGGCTTTACTATTTGAATACTGTCAAAGTTTACCATTCCCTTTTTGGAAGATTTACTAGTGCAACCAATAACAAGACAGCTAAATAATATAAAATGCAATATTCGGATTCTCATAAACATAAAGCTTTAAATAACACATTACCATCTTCAAATATAGCAAAAATCATTATAAAAACTAGCGTAAAATATGAATTATGAGATTCTATCCCAAAAACAGATAATTAAGGCAACAAAAAAGCGATACTTGGCACAATACCAAATATCGCTTTTTTCAGTTCTGAACATCAACATCATCTTTTAGACTTCACCGTAGAAGTAAGTCCGATAGTAAAGAAATAGTTCCGCATTATTTCTCTGTTACCAATAGTTTTTTTATAGCTATAAAATATTAAGTTCCACATATACAATGATATATAGCTTCTGGAACATTACCAAGATATAGGTACTACTTCTGTAATAAATTAAAAATAGGTGTACTTCTACAGCTAACACTAGTAATGAGGTAATAGCGGTAATATAGTACCCACTACTATACTGCCATATAATGTACTACCTATACCAGTAATACTTTACTTGGAACTATAGTTATACTAGGCATACAATAAGATTGTTATTTTTGTTTATAACTATAGGATAAGACCCACCCATTATTAATAGCAATTTCCACCATCTGATTTACAGTAATTAGCTCGTCTATCTCCTTTGTTTCCATTACCATATCAGCATTAGAAATAACAAAATACTCACCTTCCTTATAGGCATCAAACTTATTTATAGAATTTTGGAACTTAGCAAAGACACCACTAATATAATAGGCTTGTCGAATATCTCCCCTATCATTAGCATTATAAAATACATAGTAAATACCATTTACTGTATATACCTCTAGCAATACTACACCAAAATTAAGAGTAACCAATCCCTTATCTCTATGTCGCTTCTTAAATGTGGTTATCTTATAAGGTACTATCTTATTTATTAATTCCTTTACTAGCTTTCTCTTTTCAGCCTCATCAGTTTCAGCCTTTTCTATTATATCAGATGGTAGATTAGGTTGGCTATAAAATATTTTTAGATTAGCGAGATTCTCTATTTCTCCTTTAATCTGTTCAATAGCACTATCACAGTCAGACATTTCTTTTCTAATAGTCCTAGCTGTCTTATTAAATTCTGTCATAGCCATTTCTAATACTGATTCATCAGCCATAGTAGCCACTGTATAGGCTTTAGATAATTGTTTCTGTAAACTACTCTTATGAGTATTATAGTTATCAATATTAGAAGCCAAATGGGAAATTTTTTCAGTAAGTTCTTCTACCTTTAACTCCCTTTCCTCATTGTTAAGATTGGCAAAGACTATAAGTTCCTTTTTAACAAGCTCCCATATAATTGGCTCTGCCTTTTCATTGGCTACAGAAATACGATTGCTACAACTGGTAGCATTATTAATACCACTCATACACAACCAACTTAAAGCCTTTCTCCCATTAATTATTCGATAACGCTCATTGGTTGTTTTTCCTTTACTATCATTTCCTTTAGTTCTTGGGGTCATTGTATAACCACAGTAGGGACATTTAAGGAGCTTAGATAATATATAAGTAGTTTGTTTCGGATATGGTTCACTTTTTACTCTGTTATTTTTCCTTTTAGCAGTTGCTTTTTCAAATAGTTCCGTATCTACTAAGATAGGCACTTTCACATCAAAGACCTCTATTTCTTCTGTATCGGGGTCAGTAAGACTTATTTTCTTAATGCCAGTATGGTAACTCTCATAGGTTAATATATGTTCTATAGAGCCAACACTAAATTTTTTACCTAGCAATTCGCCATATTTAGCCGTAGTAGCCAAAGCTGTACTTTTAAGAGTAGAACCGTCTTTTATATACTCATTAAAAACAAAGACCACAACCTCAGCAGCTACTTCATCTACTATCCAGCAGTTCTTTTTACTCTTATCTTTACCACCATAACGAGTATAGCCAAAGAATGGCTGTCCTACAGAAATTTGATTATTATCTAATTCATTCCTTCTACCAGATGCTACTTGTGTCTTCAAACTTCTAAGATACTTCCAAGCAGCATCAAAAGCAGCACCGATAACTTGTTCTGCATCTCTAACCCTTTTACCGTTATCTGGGTTAATAGTCCAAGTATCAATATCCCTAAAATAAACTGGTATGCTCATATTGATAAGCTGTCTTACATAAACTCTACCAGAAGCGGGGTCACGACTCATACGACTAACTTCTGCTACTAAAACTACATCAAACTTTTGTTCTTTGGCAGCTCTTAATAATTTATCTATACTCTCTCTATTTTTAATAGTAACATCGTCTTTACCAGTTATTTTCTCTCCAAATACCAGATTTTCTATATCATATTCATACCCTAAAGACTTAGCCAACCGAGTTAAATCCCTTGTCTGTCTATCTAAATCTTGATTCTTAGTAGAACATCTTATTAAAAATGCCGCTTTCATACCTTATTCCAGTTGTTTTTACTACATTTACATCTATAAATCAGAGCATAATATATTTAGCTCTAATATTAGTACTTCTTCTGCCTACAAAGATATAAACAATCTCATAACTATACAAGTATTTTCCAAATAGCGAGTTGCCGGAATTTAATAGAAGTGTACTTGAAGTACTTCGCCAACCCCTAGAGGACAGGTATATATCCATCTCACGAGCTAAATACAGTCTAGATTATCCGGCCAGTTTCATGCTGGTAGCCAGTATGAATCCCTGTCCATGCGGATATTATAATCATCCCACACGAGCTTGCGTCTGTAATCCTGGACAAGTGCAACGGTACCTGAACCGTATCTCCGGTCCTTTACTGGACCGCATAGATATCCAAATAGAAATAGTTCCGGTTCCATTCGAGAAAATGGCAGAACAACATCATGCAGAAAGTAGTGCAAGCATACGCAAACGGGTTATCAAGGCCCGGAAAATACAAGCTCAACGTTTTGCTAACCATCCGGGTATTTACTGCAACGCACAAATGGAAGCCGGATTACTCCATCTGTATGCTCAACCCAATGAAGCAGGGCTAAAATTATTACAAACTGCCATGACACGCCTCAACCTGTCGGCACGCGCATATGGTCGTATTCTAAAAGTAGCACGTACCATTGCCGATCTGGACAACAGCGAACACATTACTTCCATCCACCTGGCAGAAGCGATAAGCTATAGAAATCTTGATAGAGAAGACTGGGCCGGCTAGTTTAGCTGCCGGGCTCAGTTTCCTTTGCATGATAAATGACCTGCATCAATGAATCCAGTTCAATGTAATTTGCAAGTATATCCTCTTCTTCATCGGTCATTTCCCAATCTTTATTCTCACTCTTTTTAGAGAAAAGTACATTCAAAATGAATTTATACCACGCATTCATGATTCTTTCAATCTAAGGTTTTCATCAAAAACAGAATAAGAAAAGTTTAGTTCATTAATCTTCCCTATTTTTCTCTTTTTTCGATAGCTTTATCGAACCTTTAGGAGAGAACTCAAATTTTCCTACATACCAATGTCCACCCTCTTCCAACTTCTTTTGATTCATATCTTTGATTAAAACAGAATCTGATTTAAATGCACCACCATTTTCTTCGCCGTCTATATCATTAAAATAGACTTTCTGTTCATTAATTCCACCTATACTCAAGTCTTCGGTCTTGAATTCTCCTTTTTCATCTGTATAAATTGTATCGGCAGGGAAAACGCCATTATTCCAATCTTGCCTTACGATTACCTGAATGTTTTTCAAAGGCTCATCCTTATCCGAAGTCACTGTACCTTTCACTAAGAATTTGCTATAAGGAGTACCATATTCACATCGTATCTCCAAATTCTCATCTTCATTACTGCAAGAAGCGAATCCAAGTAAAACCAACGCTCCGGACAATAACCGATGTACTGTCATTTTCTTTTTCATGTTCATAATCCCTAATAGTTTAAAGTCAGTTTTTATGTTATTTATCTTCTTTAGAAAGTTTTATTTCCATGTTGTATTCATAAGTACCTAAATACCAGTTTCCGTCTCCTTTCTTTATTTGTTTACTTTCCATATCCTTCATACAGACAGAATCCGATTTAAAAGTTCCTCCATTTGCCTCACCATCTATATCATTAAATATCAATTTCTTCGTATCGACCCATCCGTCTCTCATCATCTGTGAAACAAACTCACCTCCAGAATCTGTATAAATAGTATCATTCATCCGGACCAACTCCCCTTCTTCATCATTATAATATGCATTCTCATTTTTTACAATTACCTGAATGTCTTTCAAAGCCTTTCCGTCATCAGATATCACCTTACCTCTTACCCAGAAATCCATAGTAGGAGTTCCATATTCCACTGAGGTTTCAGCACAAGCAGCAAAACCCAATAAAGCCAGCACACCGCATAAGCTCTGCTCCAATACTTTCTTCTGTTTCATCTTCTTCATTCCTTTCTTTTTTATGGTGTTTGCAATCTTTTTAAATGACAGAACAATAAATCTCCATTTTCATCGCGCAGGTGCATGCCATTCCCTTTACAGAAACGAAAATATTTACAATCAGCACATTCATCTTTTTTCATCCATTCTCGGTCACGGTAAGGTTTGAATCTATGATTCCATACTTCCATAAAATCATTCTCATAAATATTTCCCTGGTGATAATCGGCACGAATACTGGGACAAGCAGAAATCGCTCCATCAATAAGAACTGAGCCGACCGATATTCCCGCCCGGCAAGCGAAGAAAGTATCGCGCACTTCAGCCTCATAATTACCTAGAAATCCCTCACAACCGTAACTTACATGGATCCGTCCTTCCTTACGGCTCTTCCTAATAAATTCCATTACTCCTCTGAACTCCTCATTAGACAATTGAAGTTCAGGATCTTTGGCTGCACGCCCTACCGGGAATATAGTAAAAAGCCGCCAACCTTTTACCCCCAAACTTATCAAGAAGTCTTTCAACTCCTCCAAACGCATATAACTATGCTTATTTACACAAGTAACCACATCAAAAACAAAATCAGGAACCTGTACCATCAACTTGATCGCTTCAACAGCCCGTTCAAAACTTTGCGGGTTGCCCCGCATCCAGTTATGATCCGTCGCAAAACCGTCAAGACTGACCGTAGCCGTATGCAATCCGGCATCCAACAGCCCATTCAATCGTTCACGAGTCATATATAGTCCATTAGTTACCATTCCCCAAGGAAACCCTCTTTCATAAATAGCACGCCCACACTCTTCCAGATCCTTCCTCATCAAGGGTTCCCCACCAGTAATAATCACAAAGATTTTATGCGGATCATTTTGAGCTGAGACACTATCCAACACCCGAAGAAAATCTTCCTTCGGCATATCAGGATGACCAGCGATCTTTTTACAATCACTGCCACAATGTCGACAATGCAAATTACAACGAAGAGTACATTCCCAAAATAGTTGCTTCAACTGATGCTTCCGTACGCTCATTTTCCAACCGCCGGAATATTTCAAGACCCATCCGACGACGAATAGACAAAGGGGCATTTATATTCATGTGTTTTTCCTTTTTTATATTAAATGCAAAGAAGTGCAAATCACTGCATCACAATATAACATTTTTTGCAATTTCCCAGCTTCCGGCAAAGCCCCCGAATAACAATATCTTATAATAAGTATGGTCTGTCAGAAATTTTAAAGGAGAAATATTTCTGATTATTCCATATACTTACTAAAAATCACTAACTTTGCACGTTACTGGTAGAAATAACAAAAAAAGACATCATACAATGGAAAATAAATTCAAAAGAACCACCGTCACATCCGCTTTGCCTTACGCAAACGGTCCGGTACATATTGGTCATCTGGCAGGTGTATATGTTCCTGCTGATATCTACGTGCGCTATCTCCGCCTGAAGAAAGAAGATGTTCTTTTCATCGGAGGCTCTGACGAACACGGAGTACCTATCACCATTCGTGCAAAGAAAGAAGGTATTACTCCGCAAGATGTGGTGGACCGCTATCATACCTTGATAAAAGAATCATTCAAAGAATTTGGAATTTCATTCGATATATACTCTCGTACTACATCAAAAACACACCACGAACTAGCTTCCGAATTCTTCAAAACCCTGTATGATAAAAGTGAGTTCATTGAAAAGACCTCCATGCAATATTATGACGAAGAAGCCCATCAGTTCCTGGCCGACCGTTATATTATCGGTGAATGTCCTCACTGCCATGCAGAAGGAGCCTACGGTGACCAATGCGAGAAGTGCGGAACATCTCTTTCTCCAACCGACCTGATCAATCCGAAAAGTGCTATCAGTGGCAGCCAACCTGTGATGCGTGAAACTAAACACTGGTATCTGCCATTGGACAAACACGAAGGATGGCTGCGTGAATGGATTCTTGAGAATCATAAAGAATGGCGCCCTAATGTATACGGACAATGTAAAAGCTGGTTGGATATGGGCTTGCAACCTCGTGCGGTAAGCCGTGACTTGGATTGGGGAATCCCTGTTCCTGTAGAAGGTGCTGAAGGAAAAGTACTTTACGTATGGTTTGATGCCCCCATCGGCTATATTTCAAATACAAAAGAATTACTTCCCGACAGTTGGGAAACTTGGTGGAAAGATCCAGAAACCCGTTTGATTCACTTCATCGGAAAAGACAATATTGTATTCCACTGCATTGTTTTCCCTGCTATGCTGAAAGCAGAAGGAAGCTATATCTTACCGGATAACGTACCTAGCAATGAATTCCTGAACCTGGAAGGTGACAAGATTTCCACTTCACGCAACTGGGCAGTATGGTTGCATGAATATTTGCAGGACTTCCCCGGCAAACAGGATGTATTGCGCTATGTATTGACAGCCAATGCCCCCGAGACAAAAGACAACGATTTTACCTGGAAAGATTTTCAAGCACGTAACAACAATGAGTTGGTAGCTGTTTATGGTAACTTTGTAAACCGTGCTTTAGTGCTGACTCATAAATATTTCGATGGGAAAGTTCCAGTTTGCGGTGAATTGACCGATTACGATAAAGAAACATTAAAAGAATTTGCAGACGTAAAGGCAGAAGTAGAAAAACTATTGGATGTATTCAAATTCCGCGATGCACAAAAAGAGGCAATGAACCTGGCACGTATCGGTAATAAATACTTAGCTGATACAGAACCCTGGAAACTGGCAAAGACTGATATGGACCGTGTAGCCACCATTCTTAACATAGCATTGCAACTAGTTGCCAATCTGGCAATTGCTTTCGAACCCTTCCTGCCTTTCAGCAGCGAAAAGCTCCGCCAAATGCTGAATATGGAAACATTTGAATGGGACCAACTGGGACGTACCGATCTGCTGGCAGAAGGGCATCAATTGAATAAAGCAGAACTGTTGTTCGAAAAGATCGAAGATGAAACCATTCAAGCACAAGTAGACAAACTGTTGGCTACCAAAAAAGCAAACGAGGCTGCCAGCTATAAAGCTAACCCGATAAAACCGATAATTGCTTTCGAAGAATTTGAAAAGTTAGATATCCGTGTAGGTACCGTATTAGAATGTGAAGTAGTGCCTAAAATGAAAAAACTGCTGAAATTCAAGATTGCTGACGGACTGGAGAACCGTACCATCGTCAGCGGTATCGCGCAACATTATAAACCGGAAGAACTGATAGGCAAACAAGTTTTATTCATTGCCAACCTTGCTCCGCGCCAATTCAAGAATGGACTGGTGAGCGAAGGCATGATTCTAAGTGCTGAAAACTTTGACGGCACCTTAGCAGTGACCTCATTATTAAGGGAGGTAAAGCCGGGCAGTGAAGTGAAATAATATACACCCAAATACAGAAAAGGCTGAAAGCAACTGAAACGTCCGCTTTCAGCCTGACTATTTTATAATCTATCTATAAAAATGGCAGAACAATCCTTGAAAGAAAAAACAGCAAAAGGCCTCTTCTGGGGTGGACTAAGCAACGGAGTACAGCAGCTGCTGAATCTTTTTTTCGGGATATTCCTATCACGCATTCTGAATGCCGAAGATTATGGCATGGTGGGAATGCTATCCATCTTCTCTCTTATTGCAGGTTCCTTACAGGAAAGTGGGTTCACGGCAGCCCTAGCTAACAAACGGGAGATCTCCCACAAAGACTATAATGCCGTATTCTGGTTCAGTACCGGACTAAGTGCCTGTCTCTACCTCATTTTGTTCCTTTGCGCCCCACTCATTGCCGAATTCTATCATACTCCCGAACTGACAGCTTTGGCACGATACACTTTCCTCGGTTTCTTTGTAGCCAGTTTGGGTATTGCCCACAGTGCTTACCTGTTCCGCAACTTAATGGTCAAGCAAAAGGCAATGGCGGTCACTATCGGATTAACTGCCTCAGGAACTATCGGTATAACTATGGCCTGCTTGGGATTTGCCTATTGGGGCATAGCCACACAAAGCATTGTTTATGTAGGAACTATTAATATCTGTTATTGGTGCTTCTCACCCTGGCGACCTACACTTACTTTCGATTTCAAGCCTTTAAAAGGGATGCTTTCTTTCAGCAGCAAATTAGTAGTAACCAATATATTCAACCACATCAATAATAATATCTTTACCGTTATTCTTGGTAAATTCTATTCGGGACAAGAAGTAGGCTATTTTACTCAAGCTAATAAATGGAATTATATGGGACATTCATTAATTTCAGGAACAGTCAACAGTGTGGCCCAACCTGTACTTTCCAGTTTATCGGATGAAAGGGAACGCCAACAACGCGCTTTCCGGAAGATGCTCCGCTTCACTGCCTTTATTTCTTTCCCGGCTATGTTAGGATTATCATTAATCGCACCCGAACTGATTATGCTGACTATTACGGACAAATGGTTGCCCAGTGCCTCCATCCTACAGTTGCTCTGCATCGGTGGCGCATTCATCCCCATAACCAATTTGTATTCCAACCTAGTTATCAGCAAAGGAAAATCGGATATCTACATGTGGAATACCATCAGTTTAGGCATTATCCAGTTAACAACCATGCTCCTGCTTTATCCATACGGTGTACATACCATGATTATAGTGTATGTATCCATCAATATCTGCTGGCTGTTTGTATGGCACTATTTTGTATGGCAACAAATACGGCTCAACTTGTTCGCAGCACTGAAAGACATCCTTCCGTTTGCCTTCATAGCTACTGCTGTAATGGCAGCTACCTATTATGTCACTATCGGCTTTGCCAATCTGTATTTATTAATGGCAAGCAAGATTATCATAGCCGGCACACTCTACACAGCCATCCTGTGGTTGAGCGGCTCTGTCACTTTTAAAGAGAGTTTACACTATATAATCAAGAAATAATGGCTGCTACACGTCACTCCGGATTAGAATGTTTACGAATTATCAGTATCATACTGATTGTATCCATGCATATTCTAGGGAATACCTTCCACACCAGTAATTTGCTGAACAAAGAATTCATACTATTTGTCAATACATTGGGAAACACAGGAGTAACTTTATTCATTCTGATCTCAGGCTATTTCGGAATCCGTTTCAATACACATAAATTTTTCAAGATGCTGGTTGTCGTATGGTTTTATTCCATCGTTTCTTATCTGATCGAAACAATATGGCTTCACACTCCGCATACCTGGACAGGACTAGCCTCCTCATTGATACCGATACTTAGCAAAAAATACTGGTTTATGACCTGCTATGTAGTGCTTTATTGTTTCTCACCCTATTTAAACCGACTGGTTCAAAACCTCTCACAAAAAAGTTATGAACAACTACTGTTACTATGGGGATTCTTTTTTATATTTGCCCCGACAATCCTGTTTTTTGAAATTCAAAATGACACAGGTAAGGGAATTATCAATGTCACACTAGCTTATCTCATAGGACAATATCTGAAGGTCTATGGTCTTCCGGAAAACATGAAACGACATAGCTGGGATATTTTATCAGGGAGCCTTGCCGGTATTTTTATACTGAATTCCCTGCTTACAGCAATGAGTGGAAATATCATACTGAGATTCGCCCGAGATAATAATCTACTGATTATCATCGCCTCTATCATGGTTTTCTACCAGTTCACCCGATGGCATTTTTCATCCCGCATCATCAATTACCTAGCAGGATACGTTTTTGCCTTATATATGCTTCAAGGACTTCTTATCCACTGTTTACAACCCTGGTATACCCCTTATGCAGACAGCAATCTACTTGTTCTGTATTTTATGGGAACACTTGTTTCTATCTGTCTGACAACACTTGTTATAGAATGGAGCAGACGGCTGCTATTAGGAAAAATAGAAAACAAATTAGCAGATGCAATGGAAAGAAGAGGAGCAAAAATTAAAATGTTTACAGATAATCATTAAAACAATTATTTATTTCCGCAACTCATAATTTCAAAATCTCCAATGGAGTCCCTCCTATCTGAGCTGCCATATCCGAAAATGAACTCTGAAAAGAACCATATATTTTTTGTGTACGGGCCAATGTGTACATATCCGTGATACCCTCCCTTATTCCCTCCAAAGATCCACGGTCTGCCTTTTTTCCGGAACAGAATATCCGGTCACCATAACGCTCTTTCATCTCCCGCTTCACCTCTTCCGAATCTGTAGCCAAATAGATAGCCACCTTATCGTCCTCTTTTATCTCCTCATCCAGTTTCTGATAGAATAACTCGATAGGGCTTTGCCGGATAGAAGCCAGATTATCTGTACGACGGATATGCATACCAATCATGGTATCCGAAAAATTCCGACAACGGTTTTCCACCTCTTCCATAACCTCTTCTACCGGAACAAATAACCGACTGATCCATACATAATCATAAGGTTGAAAAGCGGTATATGATGCCATATAAACACAGCTACCTTCTTTAACCCACCGTTCAAAATCAAAATGCCGATTACATAAAGGAGTAATAGAACGCTCGTACAGGCAAGACTTGAAAAACAGTTTCTGAAACAAAAGCGGGAAATGAAAATTCCTGGAACGAGGTCTGTCCAACAATGCATAATCCAACCGCGAAGCATCCCGCAAACAGGCAATCTTCCTGTCCACAGGTTTGAACAATTGGCTAAACGGTGCATTTAGCGCCCAATCCTGAAACCAAACGATACTTAAATCACTATCACTCTTCGCTGCCAGTGTCACGGCCGAAGCCACCGCACGCATACGGTTAGCCAGTCCTCCTACCGGTACAAATGTAATTTTACCCATTCTCATTAAATTTTAAGGCAAATATAAACAACATCGCTTATAAATGCTAATTAATTACTACTTTTGCATAGTCCCCCGATAAACAAAAGAAATGAGAAAAAATATCGCAATCGTATTAGCAGGAGGTATAGGCAGCCGCTTAGGTCTGTCCATTCCCAAGCAATTCTTTAAAGTAGCGGGCAAAATGGTAGTCGAGCATACAATAGATGCTTTCGAAAGCAATCCGCACATCGATGAAATTGCCATTGTTTCCAATCCTTTTTATATTGCTGACTTTGAGTCCATCATTATCAAAAATGGATGGAAAAAAGTGAAGAAGATTCTGAAAGGCGGTCAGGAAAGATTTCATTCCAGCCTTTCGGCTATCAAAGCTTACGAAGGCAGCGATGTCAACCTGATTTTCCATGATGCTGTACGTCCATTGGTCAGCCAACGTATTCTAAATGATGTCATCAAAGCATTGGAAACATATGCAGCTATTGATGTCGCCATGCCTGCCACTGACACCATTATCGAAGTAGATGGAGATTTCATTCATCAGATTCCCGACCGGTCCAAACTAAAACGGGGGCAGACTCCACAAGCTTTTCATTTGGAAACCATCAGCCACGCTTATGAAATCGCCTTGAAAGACGAACATTTCAAAGTTACCGATGACTGTGGGGTTGTTGTAAAATATTTACCCGATGTACCTGTATATGTAGTTACAGGCGAGGAAAGCAACATGAAGCTGACCTATAAAGAAGATACCTACCTATTGGACAAATTCTTCCAGTTACGTAAAAGTGAGCTGAATGAAATTCCATTGAATGAAAGCCAACTGAAAGACAAAGTAGCCGTCATCTTCGGTGGAAGCTATGGAATAGGAGAACATACAGCCCGTATGCTACAGGAGAAACAAGCAAAAGTATTCTGTTTTTCCCGAAGCATGAACGGTGTGGATGTAGGCAAAAAGGAACAAGTGGCCGATGCTCTAAAAAAAGTATTCTTACAAACCCACAGAATAGACTATATCATCAACACGGCTGGCGTCCTCAACAAAGAGCCTTTGATGAGTTCGGACTATCAAACGATATACAATGCGGTGAGCACCAACTATATGGGAACTATCAACGTAGCGATGGAGGCGTACGCCTATTTAAAAGAAAGCAAAGGGAAATTAGTTTTCTTCACCTCCAGTTCCTATACTCGCGGCAGAGCTTTCTACAGCATCTATTCCTCTACGAAAGCGGCCATTGTAAACTTTGTACAAGCTATCGCACAAGAATGGGAACCGTTTGGCATAGCTGTTAATTGCATCAACCCCGAACGTACCAAAACTCCCATGCGCGTAAAAAACTTCGGAACAGAACCTGAGAACACCCTATTATCAGCAGAAAAGGTCGCAATTGCCACCATACAGTCATTGGTTTCCGAATTTACAGGACAAGTAATTGATGTAAAAAGAAATGAAGTATGAAAAATGAATTTCTATCTACCTATGTAGCCAATAACCTGCGAGCCTGCCAACTGAAGCAACTCTCCATATTAGAAGAAATGGACCGTATTTGCCAAAAGCACCACCTGACCTACTGGCTGGACGGAGGTACATTATTGGGAGCCGTGCGCCACGGAGGATTCATCCCTTGGGATGATGATATAGATATAGGAATGCCATTGGCCGATATGCAAAAATTCATAGAAGTAGCTCCTGACGAACTATCCGAAGGGTTATTCCTCCAAACCCCACAAAGTGATCCTTCAAGCAAGGAACCGATTATAAAAGTGAGGGACTTGAACTCTCTGTATGTAGAATTCGGCGATAATTTTAATGCGGATTATCAAAAGGGGCTTTTTGTAGATATATTCCCATTTATTGATTACCCCAGCATACCCAAATCATGGGTAAAGAAGCTAACCAAAGGAATCTCCAAAAGCTATTCCATTCTGCATACGCAACATTATTATTCTCTACGTGCCTTCGCAGAATTCTTTTACTTCGGCACAAAATACTGGCTGTTCAAAGGAATATGGAATCTGCTTGGTCTGCTCTACAAAAAAGATACTTATCTTTCCAATGTTCTGATAAACAATGGATACGGTATCATGCACCGCAAAGACTCTGTATTTCCCATATCAGAAATAATTTTTGAAGGGAAACCATTCAAGGCACCTGCCAACCCAGATGCTTACCTGAAAGATTTATATAAGAATTACATGGACATTCCTCCCAAAGACAAACAGAAAATCCATGCCATTTATATTCACCCCGAATTGATAAAGAAACCATGAAACCGTTCCTTGTAGATGTACCCGTACTCATTTTGTTCTTCAACCGCCCGCAACAACTATCACAAGTGTTTGAACAAGTCAGGAATGCCCGTCCCTCCAAGCTTTTCCTCTATCAGGACGGACCACGTGGCGAACACGACCTGCCCGGTATAAAAGCATGTCGTGAAGTGACAGATCAGATAGACTGGGATTGCAAAGTCCATCGCATGTATCAGGAGAAGAACTATGGTTGCGACCCATCGGAATACATCTCACAAAAATGGGCTTTTTCTATGGTTGACAAATGTATCGTATTGGAAGATGACGATGTGCCTTCCGTTTCTTTTTTCACATTCTGTAAAGAAATGTTAGACAAATACGAGCAAGACACCCGTATCACCATGATTGCAGGTTTCAATAACGAAGAGATTACTCCGGATGTACCATACGATTATTTCTTTGCCTCCACCTTCTCGATTTGGGGATGGGCCAGTTGGAAAAGGGTCATCGACCAATGGGACGAGCATTATACTTTTCTAGAGGATAAGTTCAATATGCAACAACTGGAGCAGCTCATTAAAGAACGGAAATTCCGCAAAGACTTTATCTACATGTGCCATCGCCATAAAGAAAACAACAAAGCCTATTATGAAACCATCTTCCACGCTTCCATGCTTTTCAACTCGGGACTGGCTATCGTACCTACCCGCAACATGATTAACAATTTGGGAGTCACAGCAGATTCCACCCATTTTGCCGGTTCTGTTCATACACTGCCCAAAGGATACCGCCGCATCTTCACCATGAAACGGTATGAAGTAGAATTTCCTCTCAAGCATCCCCGTTATGTCATTGAGAATGTAGCTTATAAAAAAGCCGTCTACCGCATCATGGGGTGGGGACATCCCTGGATTAAGATAGGACGTTCTTTCGAAGAATTATTTCTGAACCTGCGATACGGCAATTTTTCCATCATTACTAAAGCAATAAAAAACAGAATTAACAAATGGCTGAAAAGAGACCAACACCGGTAAAACCACTCACTATTTATTTTTATCACACCCGGTTAACCCGTGAAAGTTACGAGGAATGGAAAGATTATAAGTTTCCGGGACACATTCTCTACGGACTTCCTTTGCTGGAAAAATATGGCATCCGGTCGGTAATGCATAAATACAAAGCTTTCCCCGGCCGTCTAAGACTGATGCTCTATGCCACTAAAGAGATTCTGTGCTGCAAAGAGCCATACGAAGTACTCTACGGTACATCTTTCCGTGGACTGGAGCTAATTATCCTGCTCAGAGCATTAGGATTCTACCGCAAACCCATCGTCATTTGGCATCACACTGCCTTAAAAACTTCATCCGGAAAAATAAGAGAACATATCTCACGTTTCTTTTATAAAGGCATTGACCATATGTTCCTATTCAGTAAAAAATTGATTAAAGACTCATTAGCGACCGGGAAAGCTCCCGAAGAAAAGCTTCAGCTTATCCATTGGGGACCGGATCTCGCTTTCTATGACCATATTCTACAAGTAATGCCAGATCGGAAACCAGAAGGCTTTATCTCCACCGGGAAAGAAAACCGGGATGTAAACACTATGCTGCAAGCTTTCTGCGCCACCGAACAACAACTGGACTTGTACATCGCCCCCACCAATGGAAGTGTAAACTACCAACAGATTATTGAAAGCTTTTGTCTACCCGATTCTGTACAAGTACACTATACGGACGGTGTCATCCCATACTTATTGGCACAGAAAGTGGCACGAAAAAGCTGTGTTGTCATCTGCTGTATGGATTTTCCTTATACCGTAGGCCTTACCACATTGGTAGAAGCCTTTGCATTAGGCATCCCTGTCATTTGCTCACGTAATCCCAATTTTGAAATGGATATAGACAAAGAAGAAATAGGAATTACCGTAGCCTATAATGACGTGGAAGGCTGGATCAACGCCATTCATCGCATAGCCGACCATCCCGAAGAAGCCCAAAAGATGGGCGCCAACGCCCGAAAGTTGGCAGAAAAACGTTTCAATTTGGAAATCTTTTCCCATGAAATAGCAGAAAGCTTACTGGAAATATCTAAGATGTCCTCTAAAAAACGTACATTTGCATAAACTTTTATGCACATGAGAGTACTTATCATCAATACGTCTGAGCGAATAGGTGGAGCCGCCATTGCAGCCAACCGCCTCATGGAGGCTTTAAAAAACAACGGAATAAAGGCAAAAATGCTTGTACGTGACAAGCAGACCGACCAGATAAGTGTCGTTGAACTAAAGAAATCATGGTGGAAAGTATGGCAATTCATCTGGGAACGTGTCGTTATCTGGCAAGCCAACCACTTCAAGAAACATAACTTGTTTGCCGTTGACATAGCCAATACCGGCACCAATATCACAGTATTGCCCGAATTTACCCAGGCCGACGTCATTCATCTGCACTGGATTAACCAAGGTATGTTGTCACTGACAGATATCCGGCGTATCATCCAATCCGGCAAACCCATCGTTTGGACAATGCATGATATGTGGCCTTTTACCGGTATCTGCCATTATGCAGGAGATTGCGATAAATATGCCACACAATGCCACAACTGTCCGCAACTTTACAAAGGAAGCAGAAAAGACATAGCCTACCGTACTTTCCAGAAAAAGAAAAAACTGTTTGAAGGAGCACAAATCACCTTTGTAGCTTGTAGCCGCTGGTTAGAATCATTGGCTAAGAAAAGTGATCTGATTAAAGGTCAGACCATTACCAATATTCCCAATGCAATCAACACCAACCTGTTCAAACCTCGTGATAAAAAACAGGCCAGAGAAAAATGCCATCTTCCGCAAGACAAGAAGTTATTGCTTTTCGGCTCCGTAAAAATTACAGACAAGAGAAAAGGAATAGACTATCTGGTATCAGCTTGCAAACAAATTGCTTCCTCATATCCAGATTTTAGTAAAGAATTAGGTGTAGTGGTTTTTGGTAACCAAGCCGAACAATACACTTCCCTGTTTCCCTTCCCTATCTATCCGATGAATTATGTCAGCAACGAGAAGGAACTGGTAGATATCTACAATGCAGTCGACTTATACGTCACACCTTCTTTACAAGACAATCTACCCAATACCATCGTAGAAGCAATGGCCTGTGGTATTCCGTGCATAGGGTTCAATGTAGGAGGTATTCCACAAATGATTGACCACCTGCACAACGGTTATGTTGCCGAATATCAGTCTTCCAAGGATCTGGCAAACGGCATTCACTGGGCATTGACCGAAGGAGAATATGAAAGTCTGAGTGAGGAAGCCTGCCGTAAGGCAGTATCCAGTTATTCGGAAAGTACCATTGCCAAGAAATATGTTGAAATCTATAACAAGATTACAGGGAATCATGCATAACCATCATCCTCATCCCAAGTTTTCTATTATTACCGTCACCTACAATGCAGCAAAAGTGTTAGAGGATACTATACAAAGTATTGTTACACAAACTTATAAGAATCTGGAGTATATTATTGTGGACGGGGGATCAACAGATGAAACACTGGATATCATTCACAAATACCAGGAACATATCACCACTGTTATCAGTGAGCCCGACCAAGGTTTATACGATGCCATGAACAAAGGAATAAAATTGGCAACCGGAGATTATCTTTGTTTCTTGAATGCCGGTGATGGCCTGCACGAGGATGATACTTTGCTGCAAATGGTACATTCCATCAATGGAACAGCCCTGCCGGGAGTGCTATATGGAGAAACAGAAATAGTGGACAGTCAAGGGCATTTTTTATACATGCGCCGCCTGTCTGCACCCGCAACGCTTACCTGGAAAAGCTTCAAGCAAGGAATGTTGGTTTGCCATCAAGCCTTTTTCGCCCGCCGTGATCTGGTAGAGCCATACGACCTGCAATATCGGTTCTCGGCAGATTTTGACTGGTGTATCCGTATCATGAAGAAAGCGGATGTACTCCATAATACCCATCTTACTCTTATTGATTACCTGAATGAAGGAATGACCACCCGTAACCATAAAGCCTCCTTGAAAGAACGCTTCCGTATTATGAGCCGTCACTATGGATGGGCAAGCACAGTGACACACCACTTATGGTTCGTTCTGCGCCTGCTCTACAAATAATCCGGAAGTCTGACTAATAACGGGACTCAATCAATTTTCCTACGGGCCTTTCTGACCTGCAAGAACAAGAACAAGACCAACACACACGCCAATACACCCAATGCCACAAAAGCCACCGTTTCCGTAACATGCAGCGATTTCGGGTCGAACTTAAATTCCACTACATGCTTTCCGGCCGGCACATTCATTGCCCGAAGAATATAATCCGCTCTTCCGTGCGGCGCTTCCACACCATCAATATATGCCTGCCAACCGGGATAGTAAATTTCCGAGAAAACCACTGTTCCTCCAGTTTTGGAATTAACCTCATATTTCAAGTCATTAGGTTCGTACGCAGTCAGTTTGATTGTACTCAGTGTATCTGTTTCAGCTGCCGATTTTACCTCCGCACTGAATTTTTTATCTACGACAGCCGTTTTTGCCGGGTCTATCCGATGCAAAGCGTCTATCTCTTCATTGGCATTGTCCACATACTGCACCTCGTTTACAAACCAAGCATTGCCCAGCGTATGAGGATTCCGTATTGGGACGGTCTTTCCACCTTGCAGCGGAAAAATAAAGTAATGGGTATTCAGCATATTCAACACAGGAAATCCGGACGGAGCCACCTTCTGCATATCACCTCCCGCCTCCGAAACAGCCTTGAACACGCCATTCATCTCGGTACTGATATGCTCCTCTATCATTTCCTGATAGCGGCGCAGTTTGGCGGCATGATATCCACCGATGCTCTTATGCCAATAAGAAGTCGTATTTTCATTAAACGTATTGCCGGCTAGGTTCAGTACCCGGAAATCCAACGTTTTATCGGCCAATATCGTCTTATCCGTTTCGGTCGGTTTAAAGGAATTATCCTGTTGTACCTTTTCCACAAACTGGTCATCATACAAATAACGTTTGTTCACACTCCACATATCTGCCAGACAGAGGACAGCCAATGCCAGAATCGTCACCTTCGCTTTCAGCTTGCCCATGCCATATAACCAAAGAACTGCCGTACCTATCATAATAATAAAGAAGCTGCGCCATGCATCCGAAGTAAAGACACTCCGACGGATTTCTTCTAGATTAGCAAGTAACGGAGCCAGCTGATCTGCCGGAATACCCTGCAATGCCTGCATTTCCATGCTTGAAACATACGACGGGAAAAAGAAACCGGGAGCCAATGCAAACAATAAAGCGATACCACCTGTCAATCCCAGACTGATATAAAACGACCGGGCCCGTTCCTTAACCAACTGAGGACGTGCCATTACCTCCTTTAAAGCAAGGACAGCCAACAGAGGTATGGTAAACTCAGCAATGACCAAAATGGAAGAAACCGCACGGAATTTATCGTACATCGGGATATAATCCAAAAAGAAATCAGTGAATCCCATAAAATTCTTTCCCCATGACAGCAGGACAGACAAAACAGTAGCACTCAAAAGCGCCCATTTCATAGGACCTTTCACTATAAACAGTCCAAGAATAAACAGAAACATTACAAACGCCCCCACGTATACAGGACCGGATGTACCGGGTTGCTCGCCCCAATACTGGCCTATCTGGCTATAGATGCTATTATACATAGGATTCGCCTTTTCCATCGCCTTTTCGTTAGCTGCTAAAGGTACGGAAGCGCCACCTTTCACATTAGGAACAAGCAAAGAGAAAGTCTCACCGATACCGTAACTCCACTGAGTGATATAATCTCGTTCCAGACCACTTTTAGTCTGATTATGACTATCCGGTTTCACCAGCTCACTCTTTCCACGCATCGTTTCCTTACTATACTCATACGTATGATATAAGTTGGATAGATTTATGCAAACTCCCAAAATACCGGCCATCAACAACACCCCAGTTGCTTTCAGAAATTGCGGCATTTCCTTCTTCTGCCAAGCATCCACTCCAAACGCAACCGCCATAAAGAGCATGACAAATAGAAAATAATAACTCATCTGCACATGGTTCGACACTATCTGCAAAGCAACAAAAACCGCTGTCAGCAAACCGCCTGACAAGTATTTTCCTCTATAAGCCAATACCATACCGGCTATAGTGGGTGGAATATAGGCCAAGGTTACAAATTTCCAGATGTGTCCGGCAGCTATAATGATGAAAAAATAAGAAGAAAACGCCCACAACACAGCCCCCAATGAAGCCAGCCAGACCGAGAAATCGAATGCACGCAATAATATATAAAAGCCCAACAGCATGACAAATACATACCACACATAATTCGGGAGATACAAATGATACAACTTCTCCACTCCCTTCAGGGTATCCGTAGAATCATAACTGGGTGCCATCTGATAAGTAGGCATACCACCAAAAATCGAATTAGTCCAGCGCGTACGCTCTCCCGTACGTTCCAGATATTCTTTCGCTTCTTCACCAGCACCAATGCCCGCCACAGAGTCATGTTGTGAAAGGATACGCCCTTCTGTCACTGCCGGGAAAAAATAGACGAATGAGATGACAGCAAAGAGGATAATCACTACTATATCAGGTAGTATTCTTTTAAATAAGTTCATAAGTATATCTGTTTATTAACGTTGCAAAGATACGATATACTCTGATAAAATGCGTACATTTGCAGCCATAAATAAAGTTGAATTATGAAAATAGGAATTATAACAGCCATGAGTTCCGAGCAGAAACAAGTAACGCAACTGCTCGAAAACAAGAAAGAATACACCGAAGGTCCTTTCCAATATACTGAAGGCAGCATTAGAAATAATACCATTATCCTGATGAAATGCGGAATAGGTAAAGTGAACGCTGCTGCCGGTACTGTAGAACTGATCCGTACCTTCCAGCCCGACTGTGTCATCAGCACCGGTGTAGCAGGAGGTATAGACAGCTGCCTGAAAATAATGGATGTTGTGGTGAGCCGACAAATTGTATATCATGATGTATGGTGTGGAGAAGGCAATGTGTATGGACAGATACAAGGACTTCCCGCCCGATTCGAAGGTAATGCTACATTGTTTGATTGCGCCATGTCACTGGATACTCCGACCGCCATTCATGGAGGCCTGATATGCAGTGGAGACAAATTTATCACCGACCGTTCCGAACTTAACGACATTAAAGAAAAGTTCCACGAAGGGCTGGCAGTAGATATGGAATCGGGAGCCATCGCCCAAATCTGTTATATATATAAGGTACCGTTCATCAGTTTCCGTATCATCAGCGATACGCCGGGAGCCGACAACCATTGGGAACAATACACAAATTTTTGGGAGACTATAGCCGACCGTTCCTTCGAGGTCACTCATACCTTCCTTTCCTCATTACCAGCTAATTTATAAAAACGAATAATATGAAAACAATACCCAGTTTTACCATTGATCATATCCGCTTGCTTCGCGGTATCTATGTATCCAGAAAAGACGAAATGGGCAGTGAAACGGTCACCACCTTTGACATCCGCATGAAAGAACCTAACCGGGAACCTGCTTTGGGACAAGGAGCCTTGCATACTATAGAGCATCTAGCTGCCACCTACCTACGTAACCACCCTATATGGTCTGACAAAATTGTCTACTGGGGACCGATGGGATGCCTCACTGGCAACTACCTGTTGATGAAAGGCGATTTAAAATCAGAAGATATTGTAGAACTGATGCAGGAAACGTTCCGCTTTATAGCCAATTTTGAAGGCGAAGTTCCGGGAGCCGCCCCTAAAGATTGCGGTAACTACTTGCTTCATGACCTGCCTATGGCCAAATGGGAGTCGGCCAAATATCTGCATGAAGTATTGGAACACATGACAAAAGATAATCTGTATTATCCTACTAAAGAGTAATTCTCTACAACAGAACAGTAGAAACGTAATAACAGAAAATAGAAAAGCCGCTCTCTGAAAAGAAAGCGGCTTTTCTTTAAGTCCTTTTCAATAGAGATTGAATTACTTACGTAATCCTAATGCTTTAACAATAGCACGATATCTTTCGATATCACGATTCTTCAGGTAGTTCAACAACGCACGGCGTTTACCTACCAAAGTTGTCAAAGCTCTTTCAGTGCTATAATCTTTTCTGTTGAGCTTCAGGTGCTCAGTCAGGTGAGAAATACGGTATGAAAACAAAGCTATCTGCGCTTCAGCTGAGCCAGTATCAGTGTTAGACTTTCCGTACTTTTCAAAGATTTCTTGTTTTTTAGCTGCATCTAAATACATAATTCTTAGATTTTTTGATATATAAAATTTTCATTTAGCGGGTGCAAAGATAGACATTATCTTTTATATCACAATGAATTAGAGCGATTTATTTTTTAAATAATCTTCTATCTCTTTTACTGTCGCATCTTTCAGCAACACCTTTTTGTCCTTATCCAACAGATAAAGAGCAGGCATCGCTTTCAAATCATAGCATTCTTCGGTCAGTACCGTCAATTCTTTATCATAGCTGTTGATCCATCCATCAGGAATTTCATTCTGGTGTTTCGTCCATACTTCACGGTCTTCATCGGGATAGAAAGCAAGAATTTTCACTTGTTTCATGATGTGGGGACTGTTCAATACAGCAGAGGTCTTCATTGTCGCCAGTGTTTCGGCACAACCATGACAATCCGGATTATAGAATAACAATAAAGTGTAAGGAGTGCAGATATCACGCATACGTTTCTGCATTCCCGAAGGCAAGGTATAAATAAAATCAGCGGCAATACTGCCCACCTTGTTCATACCAATCAATTTCAAATCATGTTGGGCACGGCTCCGAGCAGCCTCATCGGTCAGCGAAGAAGCAGACAGAAAACGGCAGACAGGCTCATAAAGCTCCTCATTCCGAAGGGGAGAATTCGGATCAAACAAGTATCTGCGGAAAATTTCCACAAAATAACCAAACATTTTTTTCTCCTGCGAAGCCTGCTGCATAATCCGGATTAAACAACTGTCCGACAGGGAAGATGGCACACGGTTCAATAAGTCCATGTAATCTACCAAAGCTTGTTCTGTGATATCCGGTACATGAATATAGGCGGTATCCTTAAAATTAAAATGATCCCAGTAATGCTGTACCATAAAGTTCAGCCGGTCTTCCGGGGATTGCAACATAATAGGGACCTCCGGCAAAGTGAAAGTCAACGATTTATTATCATCATTCACAGATAGAGATTTTTGTTTTTTGCCATCACAAGCGATAAGCAAAAAACAGCACAAGACTCCGATCCATATATCAGTTTTTCTCATACGCTTTTAATTAGGCATTGCACCTTTTACAAAAGTAGAAGGAATTCTCTGAAAAGCCAAATTACTTCGAAATTACTTTATCTCAGCCAGCCACTCATGAAATCCATTGTGAGGGGTATAATGTAATACATATTCCGTTTTGCTGTAGCTGATAATATTTTCGTGCGAAATCCGGCTTACATCCACTTCTGCTTTTGCCAGCCACAAAGTATCCTCCATGACATAACGCCCTAAGGACACTCCCAGCATCATCTGGCTCAGGTAGAAAGCAGACTGTTCATAGGCATACCACTTTCCATCCTGTTCCCAATAGATATATATCAAGTCGGAATTGCTCAGCTCCCTTTCTAATATGGTCACTACCTCTCACATAGGAGTTGGTGGTAATCGTTTTTAATCAATATCATCTCAGTGTCTGAACACAGGGCAACAAACCACGGACCGTTCAGCAGTTTGTTCAGGTCTACTTCTACCTTGTCTAACATAACACCGTAGAAAAAACATGCCTCTTTCAGTTTCAAGGCCGCCTCACTAAGTTTGCTTAAGGATTTGGCGGAACGATGGTAAGCATACCAGCGCCCTTCCTCTTCATACAGATAAACTTCCGATTTACTACATGATTCTTTGTCCATTATTTCCAGTAGGTTGTTCATACTATTTAACATCTTTTACACAACGAACTTTTAGATCAGCATCAGTAGCATGGACAGTTACATTGGTTCCTTGGAACCAAAAACCATAAGAAGACCTATAAGCACCATTTGCTTTACTTCCTGAATAGTCCGTGCGGCAGGTAACATAACCACTCAACAGATTGTTTGCGCTCATCAGACCCAGTTCTTTCTGATTAGGCATTCGCCAAATTCCTTTATCAGTTTTTCCGCTATCCTCATAATAGTATTTACAAGGATCATATTCCGGTCTTTTCTTATTCTTAATCGTATAATAATTATTATTCCATCCACCATCCACCATCTTTTGTTTTAGATAGTCTTTAGACACTTGTATCCGTGAAGACAATCCATTGATTTCATCACGCTCCAAATGGATATCTATAGTTTCTGTAGTCCCTTTGGTTGCAGTCAAACCTGTCAATGTAAATATATTGTCACTATACTGATAGAATTTATTCGCTTCGTACAGTCCGTCGTCTGATGCCAACGTACGCACACAGCGAACCAAATTCGCATGTTGCCAACCGGTATTAACCTCTTTATTACTTGTGGACAACCCTTCTTCAGCCCAAAAAATGCTATTGGTACCGGTAGAAGCCGTGAAATAGTGATATTTAGCATTCTCTTTGTCATTATCATTGAGCGTGCTCATTTTAGCCCTAAACAAGCGGGCGTCCGGGTCAACGCTATTCAATGCACCCTCGCCATACCACAATCCGCGATACTGATCAACAGAGGCCATATACCATTTTACCTCATTAGCTTCAATCGTGCCGTTTCCATTCAAATCCCGGTTACGGCTCATACATGCCCGTACCGCCTGTTGGTACATGGGTTGCCTCCCGTCTGCCGGTACAATCATATTAGTGTCCGGATACCATGATTTTTCCTTGTTGCTTTGTACGGCACTGTTACGGGCATTCCAAGCATTAGGATTCTTGTGCTCACCCAAATTATTCTTATTCAAATAATAAGCAGTAGACAATTCTTCCTCGGTTATATTCTCCGTTCCATAAGGATAACCATTGAAACCGAAATGATAGAACGTAGTAATGGAACGCTGAGAAAGACTGTAACGCACTTTTGCATAAAGACTCTTCCTGTCCGTGCTCACCGACAACTGATTGGCAATAAGTATGGTACGAGGCGCACAATTGGAATAGACAGTCCATGATTTCCCTTTATAATAGTTTTCGTCCACGAAACAGGTGTAATAAGCGTATCCATCATTTGAGAATACTTCATCTTGATTGCTATCCGCATTTTCGTATAATGCCTTCAACATAAAGAACACATTAACCCAAGATGCGCCATATTTATTTGCATACTCATTATTGTCACCCGGATATTTGGCAACGGTGGTTAAACTCTGTCCTGAAATTCTGTTTTTAGAAACATTGCGTACAAAACGCAGCCATCCATAATCATCCTCTCCATTAAAAAGGCTCTGCCCGCTTATCGGACGGATTGTTCCTCCATCAAACGTAGCCAATTGTACATCACCTTCGGCATTAAAGATTCCCCCATCGGTAACATACAAATTCTCCGTATAACCGAAAGGTGTTGAGATTCTTACTATATATCCTTTTCCCGCCTCTTTCAGCGTCTTTATATTTTCCCGAGAGAATGTCAGCACTCTGGCCTCATAATGAGCGTCCAAATCAAAAGACTCTCCTCCTTCACTGTCAATCACCAATCCTTCCACATAGGGGTTGTCTCCCTCGACTTCCGCTTCCACTTTGATATCCTCGACACCGTTTACTTTCACCTTATATTTATAAGAGTAATTCCGGCGTATATTGAAGTCTTCAAGACTTCCGGTATTACTGAAGTTGCCAAAATGGATAGCATACGAAACCTCCCCGATAGTGGTGCCTTTCTTATAATTTCCACGAATCACGATATAGGAAGAATTATCCGGTGCATTATCGAACGATTTCACGTCATCCGTATAGGTATTCGTTTCACGATCCTTCCACATCTTTATCTCACCTCCCCGATAGGAACGGATATTCTCGGGAAGATAAAAAGTTAACGTTTCCCCGGCCATACCAGAATAAGATGACTCGACATCTGCGGTAGTAGCGTCAGCTGTACCATTCACCAACTTTCCACCGACAGCCACATTATGCAATTCATACGTACTGGGAGTGAAAGTTACTCCGTTACCGGCCTCGATGGTAAATGTATTCTTCGCCAATATTCTGTACAGTCTTATAACGTTGCTTTCGCTTATAACACCGGCTCCATTGGTTCCGGCAGTAATTGTAACAGCCTTGCCCCCATTCAGATAACCGGACATCATGAACTGTCCGTCGGTAGGATTAGGGGAAATAATGTGGCTGGCATTACCATACTGGCGTTTAAAGTCTATTGCAAGGAACTCGTCTCTTGTCAATGAGGAACCTGCCACATCCGCTTCATCAATTCCCGTCAATTTATTTTTGTCTGCGTCATCCAAGTAATAAATTGTACTGTTCAAGTTGGCAAGAGCATAGATATACGCTTCACCGGTTATTGCCTTTACAGTAACGGTTTCCGGTCCGGGAGTCGGTATAGGACTCGACTCTGTAGCCACCAGCTTTTTATATCCTGTCAGTTCTCCTGCCGCATTAAACACATAAAAGTGTAAATCATTCAACCTGTTTTCAGCAGTACTGGCGCGCGAAACAATCACTTCCTGATTGGTCTGCAACTGACAATTCAACTGCAAAATCACCTCTTTATTCTCTTCACCGGCAGAGTAAGCTATTTCCTCTTCCGAGCAAGCCCCCACGCCTATCAGTAACGAAAGGCAAAGCGCCATATATTTCAGTTTATTTTTCATATATAGTATCCTCCACAGATTATTTTCTTACATCACCGCCACCGTCACCAAAATCCAATTCGCCATTATCAACCTCTGTCCAATCCATTACTTGATATTGAAGTTCTGCATCTATCTCGATCGTACTCAGTTTAATATTGAACAGGTATGAATGGTTACGGATTACATCAAATATATCTCCATCTCCATTCGTCCGGAATTTAATAGTTCCCACTTTGGTTTTGTTATGATAGGTATAATGAACCGTCAATGAAATTTCATTCCCACCTGTAGTATTCACCTTTTCCGGCAGATAAATTTCATTTTCATATGCTGTCGTCACCTGCAAGCCGTCATAAGTAATAGTCTGATTCTGTGCTCCGGCAGGAATAGAAGGATATATATATTGAACCGTTTCCACCGGATTTGGAGTTTCCGTTGAAACACAATAGCCTTTGTCGTTGGCATTGTTCACTATTATCTTTGTGATAGTGAATCCTTGATATCCATCCTGCATATTCACCCAAATGCCCACCTTTGCTACAGCACGATAAAGGTTGCAAGCCAAGTCCACTCCCGTACCGGGTACAGCTGTCAAATTGCTGCTTCCCCACATCGGGATAGCTCTTTCTGCAAGTTTCCAAGGTATCGTAGATCCACCATAATGATAAACCAATTCTTTATAAACTTTGGCGATATTACTTCCTTTCTTTGTTTCCAGAAAATTACGTATAGCCGCTCCGATCGTATAAGACGCTATCTTATTGTCTTTCAAGTTAGCCAGAACAACCAGTTTCACTTGTTCGCCGCCGACCGTTCTCAACATGGTTCCTTCCAGCTGACGAGTATAATAGTTGTCACCTTCAACAGGATTGCCTAGTTTCAAATCCTGTACTTGATACAAAAAGTTATCATTTGCATCAACGACCAATACATATACATCATCCGCAGTCATGGCACTTTGTTCCACTGTGGTATAATCTAAATCACCTGGTTCGCTTGCGGCCCGTCCGCCGAAATTGGAGAATGCCAGTGTAAGGCGTACCGGTACCTTCCCGCCATCCGTAGCCTTTGCCACCTCCTCGTCCTTTGCACACGACGATAGGTACAAGCCGCAGAGCACCGCCATTAGTATATATGATAACCATCTTTTCATAGATTCTATTTTTTGTTCGTTGTTACATATCCATCTCGTTGAAGCGTACCACCCAGTCATTGATAATGATGCTGGTGTTAATCCACTTCATGTTCTCGTCCAGGAAGAAAGTCATGTTGTATTCGTCCTGACGATCCAGATATTCCTGCTGGGTCATGTCGTGACCTTCGGCCTCGGTGAGCAATAGGTATTTTACCAAGGGGATGGAGAGTACGGTCTCGCCCGTATCCTTGTTGGTGATGGACAGGCGCGGATTTTGATCCACCATCAGTCGGCCTACGGTAATCTGGGCAATGGCCACGCTGATATTGCTATCCTCAGTATCGCCCTCGGCACGTGCGCCTTTTGTGTCCATGTCCGTGCTTCCTTGAACGCGGTAATAGGGATAATATGTTAATGTTTCGTCTTTCAACAGCTTGTTGTCATAGTTCATCAGGCCGTTGTCGTCCGTAATCGTGAATTCAAAGTTATCGACATCTACAGTCACTCCGTCCATTTGCTGGAGAATGATGCGGATGCTGTTGGTATTCTTCACCAACGGCACTGTCACCACCTGCGAGGTGGCAGCCCTGGAAAAGGATTGCTTGGTCACTTTGCCGTGCCACAACGAAGAAAGCTTGCTGTTAACGATAGCCGTTCCGTCTTCCGCACGGCTATACATTCTGTCCATCTTGCATTGCAGCTCGTCCATCGAGGATTCCCCCGCGGTAACCAAAGGTACCGAGAATGAAGCTTCGTTATTCAAGCCCGCCCAAGTGATAAGATGATAGTCACCTGGTTCCAAATCTACTTTCATGGTATATCCGTCTTCACCCAAAACGTCACCTTCTTCCGTCTTCTGATACACCAATTTGCCGTTATCGTCAAAAGCATAAAGCGTAACAGTCCCCACCTCGCGTGAGAAAGCATCGGCATACTTCATGTTATAATCATATTTGAACTTCACTCTGTACTCTACAGAGCAATCCACATCTTCTTCATCGAGTATGCTGCCGCACGACACAATGGCACTTCCCAATGTCATCGCCATCATTAGGCTGAAAGAGAGTTGTCGGGCGAATGTTTTTACTGTTTTCATGCTTTTGTTTTTTTAATGTTAGAATATTTAAAGAGAATAGCAGGGAGAGGAGGAACACTCCTCTCCTGCTTATATAATAGGGTTATTAATTAGAAATTAACAGTGTTAAAGCGTACAATCCAAGGAGCTATTGTAGTTGTCAGTTTCAAGTATGCACTTTCATCGTCTATTGTTCCACCATCTTCCGGTACAATTGTCGAGCTGCCGATTTCCTTGAAAGTTCCAATCTTCAATGAATAGATGTTGTTACGCATGATAGCATATTGCATATTGTTTTCGTTTCCTTTGAAATGTTCGATAGGTGCGTAGTAATAACAATATCCATCTGTATAAGTTACCAAATTCTCAGCCTTATAAGCCGGGTAAACAGATTTCAAAGCATCCATTGAACGGAAATACTGATTGGCATATTTATATATGGTACCTACATTAGTACCCTCATTATCCAAGATTTCGCCACGGAATACAATACCTGTTACCACGCCTTTTTGCTGGTGATCCTTTGTTACTGAATTTTCAAGGCAATAAGTCAGGAATGCATCGTTAGATTGTGCAATTTCACCAATTTCAACATCACTTGACTTAGGAAGGTCCTTCAAGAAAGCATTGTTATAAATATCCTGTGAAGTCTGTAATTCACCTACTGTATTGAAGAAATAATCTGTAGCTGTTTTATCTCCATCAGCCCACAATCCGTCTGTTAGTGTCACGCTATTCTTGTCCACTGACTTAGGATCTACCAAATAATCACTATTAGTCAATGTACCAAATGGAGAGATGGTACTCCAATCACTGGTCTTATGTCTTACCGCATAAACGGTTTTTGACAAGTTCACCATAGCATATTTATCCAAATACACAGTCCATGTCTCCTCTGCTGTTGTAGAAGTTCCTTTTTCATAATGGAAAGCACCCGTTCTATCTGTTGCTACAAATACAGGAGCTTCTATTGAAGTCGTTGTTTCATTCTGTTTAACATTACCTTTATATTTATTATCAAGAGTTGACTCCAACTGATATCTGCCCGTTTCGTTTCCACCATTTAGCAAAACCCAAATTTCTGCATTATCAGCGTCAAGTAAAGCCTTGTTCAATTTAGTGATATAAATGTAGCTGGTTTTATCAGCTGTTGTTGTTTTCAACCATCCGTCAGTGGTTACCGTAGGGATAGTGGTTACTTTAACCTTTACATTATATTTATTGTCATTATTGTTCGGTGTAAATGTTATCTTGGAAACCACACGCTCCACTCTTATGGCTTGAATGATAGGTTGTGTAGGGTCCTGACTTGTGATATTTACCATTGCCGCTTCACTATTAGCCATCATAAAATGATCTCTTGCCGATGCACCTTTCGTAACAACATCAACAGATGCGTCGTTAGAGCTTCCTGCGGTAATAGAATAATTTGTAACATACTCATATACACCGGCAGCTGTTGCACTTGTTTCTTTTGCCTTATTTGCTATATCTGCACAAGGATTCAAAATAACCAATACATTATAACTACCTGTTTGGTTCAATTGGAAGCTAGGTTCGTAAACGACACTCGTTACAGTTATATTATCAGCATACTCCACTAATCCTGTCGCTGTATTTCCCTGAACCGGGCTAATGATAATGACAGCATCTTTAATACTACCTTCCGAGGGTGTTCCATTTTCCACATCATCTCCTGTTTCAGCATCGGCAGCACGTCCTGAACCTGTAGAAGTAGAGATACTTAATGTAAGGTTAGCTTTCACCTTTTCTGGTTGTTCAATATTGTTGTTTTCTACAATATCATCGTTTGTACATGCTACCAAAGCGGCGCAAGCAAACATTCCTAATAATAAACCCTTAATCTTCATAATCTTAAGTTTTTCAGTTTATAAATTCTTTATTTTTGTAATTTCTATTCTTGTTCATTGATATTGCAAAGGTAAAGGCCTTTTAAGGTTAGTCTTAATTGGTGTTTTCGGCAAAATAGATTGGCATCTTTGACAAAATGACTTTTGGAGTCTTTTTGAAGGGCATTTTCTTCATCCATGAATGAAACGCCCTATACTTTGCAAGAATCGCCACTTATATTTTTCGTAGCGATAAACAAAAAATACACCGCCATATATGTTTGTATTTTTCAATTTGTTAAATTGTTCAATATTCATCCTTTTGTCTAACTGAACTTCCTGTTACGCTTCCCCCTTTTGATACTCCTTCTGAAGTTGGTGAAGTGCATTTCATTCAAACTCCTTATTTATCTGGTACTTTCTTTCCGTATCGGATAGTCATGGAATATAGCGGATTCAGAGATTGCGGACAAGTGGGAGAAAATACTAAGAAATTCAGCTTCACGGCTACTACACTACGCCAGATTCAATCCGCACCTACAGTAGAGGTTCTTCAAAGAGATTGGTTCAAATCCAGCAATGAGGTATTTCCTTAAGGAGTCGTTCACAATTATTTCACCTAATATTCCGGTCTGAATTCCACTCATAATGCAGTTCCAAAAAGTAAGTGCAGTTCATGAAGCAAGTAAGTGGCCTTACTTTTTTTCTATAATATGGGTAACTGTCCGGATGAAAAAATAATAAAGATATTTGCGAGTATCTACTTATCAGGTTTAATAAATAGCTATAGCCATAAAATTCAAAATCCGGGAATAGACTCTACTACCCCGGATTTTACCTTGTGCTTTTCACAAAGAACAAGTTTCTTCTAACATCTTTTATTGTACTGTTTGTCTATATGTCTTATTTTCCAAAGATTGCATCATCTTTACGTTTATTGACCATTTCTTCCAAATTGGCACCGGCTTCAACAGAACCTTTGGCCTGCGCCTGTTTGAAATAACTTTCGGCAGAGTCGAGATCCCCTTGCAACAGTTTCAGCACGCCTCTGTTGTTCAGCGTCGCACTCGCTTGTGCATCAGCCTTATCCAAATAACGGACTGACTGTTGCAAGTCACCTCGTTGGAGTTCGATAGCGGCAGCGTTTATATTCGCTGTTGGGTCATCAGGGAACATGCGCACTGCCACATCGAACACTTCGTTAAACTCGTTGCTTCCCTTTTCGTATGTCTGAGCAACCAAGAACATTTCCTGCAAGCTCAACTGCTGGGGACGGGTTCTTATAATCTGTTTCGCTTCCTCTACATTGAATCCGCGTACTACATAACGCACTGTGTAATCAGAGTGACGCAAAGCCGGATAGCAATCTTGTAATAACGTGGCATATACTTTTCCATCATCCAAGGCTTTAATGTATCCCTCCTTCACATCATAATCGTTTTCATTCTTATCTATTATAGACAAAATTTCATCTTTCAGCGGTAAAGCATTCTTTGTGACATATTCACGCAATCCAGCCCAGTCTTCGGGCACAGAATTCACTTTGAACAGATCTGCTTTAAAACCATACTCGCTCATTACATAGTTCTTTAACGCTTCAGCACGACCTTGCGCCAGACGCGCATTAGCCGCATATCTGCCCTCAGGAGAGGCATAACCCACGATATCTATTTCAGTAACGGTAGTATTGGCATCATTCTTCACCACATCCACTGTACGCTTGATAGCTGCCAGTTCAGAGGGATTACGACGATAATCAGGATAAATCCTGGTCTGGTTTACCGGAAAATCCAAATAAGCACGGCCTTCTTCAGCACGATTCTTCACAGTCTCGACAGCAGGAGAAACAAATGCCACAGCAGGTTTCACCACATAACGCTCCAAATTGGCACGGGTCACAAAGGCGCTGCTTTCTTCTTTTTGGCAATTGGCACAACCACGGACATCAGCCAACAGTTCCAGTTCAGCACCATTCATCCATTTCTCGTATGGAATACGGGCTGAATAATTTACAGTCTGTTCCGTTCCATTCTTACGACGAAGAATGGTATATGCATCCGACGGAATACTGCGTTCACGCTGTTGCACGATGGAACGGATACGCCCATATACCCAAATAGCAGGCAAAATCCTGTTATAACTGTTATCCTGTGTCTTCAAAACCGGAGTCAGAGTTGCCACACAGTTGGAAGAAAGCTCCATTGCAGTCGGCAACGTGATATCCATTCCTATCATCACCTGTCCATTATCACTAATCAGGATTGACTGGTTGCTGACTTGTACCTGACCACCTGATAATGTCTGTGCACCTACCGGAATAGTCGGAATCAATAATATAAGAAGTATATAACATATAAGTTTCATAATCCGTAATTTTTAGAATATATAAATAAGATTCAGAGCAGCCTTAGTAGGACCCCAATAATTCTTGTTGGATTTCTCCAACATATCTCCACATTCTTCACACTCATATTTCTTATAACGCACATAAGCATAACCCAAGCCGATGGTGGCGCCCAGATTCCAATGACGTCCCAGCACAAACTGATAACCGTAACTGACACCGCCACCATAAAAATGTCCCTTATAACGGAAGTCTTTCAAATCATCGAAAGGAGAAAACGGCAAATCAATACCGGTAGTATTGTATGCTCCTCCCATTAAATGGAAACCGAAGAAATGACCATTGAACTTATCACAAAGCCAATAGCGCAACTCAGGCTGTACCATCACCAGTTTCAGCATTTTATTATCGCTGTATTTCCAGGGATTATAATAAAACGGAATATCCACTGTAAGCTTCTTACTCAACCCTACTTCCACTCCTAAGTTTGGTATGGCGACAGCATCCATCGCCACATTAGTTTTAACAGCCATCTGTCCATACATAAATAAGGAAGAAGCCAACAGACACACCCATGAAAATAAAAATCTTCGTATTACCATATTCTATTCTTTCTAGCTAAATTATTGTTTACTTCACAAAGGTAAAGGCTATTTTTTTAACAGGATATTGGCAAATTAATCTTTATTAAGAGGTAGTTTCAGCAAAATGCAAAATGAACAAAAAACAATCCTAGTTCCTATTTTCGTCAAAAATAGAACATACATTCAATGAGAAACATTCCAACTATCAAATGGAACACCAACGGAGTTTTCTCCATTCATAGGTGAAACTCCTTTCATCATGATAGAAACGCCCCTTATATAGCCAAACACCCCCTTCTTTCCAACATAGCAGGCATTTTCATCAAAAAGAGGGTGTTTTCATCAAAAAAGCTTGAAAATAATTTGGATACATAAAAGGAATACCTATTTTTGTATCGGATGATAATGGGTCAATCATTCAAATAATCAAAAAACAATAAAAAATTATAGTTCTATGAAGGCAATGCATTTAATAATTGCCATGCTCGTCATGATGAGTTTGGCATCCTGCTCTGCAGATGGTAATGACCCCGTTGAAAACTCTGTTTCAACGTATCTCCTAGAAAAAACGTATGGAGCCAGAAGCGTTACATACAAAGAAAATAATTCTGACAAGTTAAAATTAAGTGAATTACCGGCTATCAGTCTTTCTGAGGCCGACCATATTCTATCTGTCCTACGAAAACATACTGATGCTCAAGAAGAACTTGATATTCGAACTGCTACCAAAGGAGAACAAACATGGCTGAGAATTGTAATGAAGCAAACAATAGATCATAAATATGCTTTCACTATCCAGCTGAATATGAACTGTTACAGTGACGGAAGCTTGTACTATGGCGGATATCAGGCGGAATGTTCTTCTTCTTTGATAAAATGGTATCTTAAAGGTTTTAGCCTGGCTACCGATAATGCCACAAAAAATTATAAATTCGAATCCCAAAGCTATATTTATATGAAAGTAATAGATAACGGAATCAAATATATGCAGATTCCTGTCACTATAAAAGGCAACTATAATCCCCGAAACCATGATGCTGCATTTTCCTACAATTTATGATATATAATGCAATAATCACTTTATAATATATACCATCATTCCCCCCTTGTTTCTAGCTTAGCCTACATACCTTAAAAAAAGCAAGAGACAAGGGGTGCACTTCATTCAAATACAATCGTCTAATAATCAAGGAAAAACAAAACAGTATGAATGAAATACCTACCATCCTTTATTTCCACCGAACCTGTTGATACTAAAAACAGAATATATTCTTATGATTTTTAGTTGGTTATGAAAATATAGTTTGCTATATTTGTAGGAATTCCTAAAATAGATTAAGGAATAATATCAGGCAGATTGTACGTGACCAATTTGATTACAGGGGAATAAAAGTGAAACAATTTATTATAATGAAATCTTTAATAATCACCTTATTATGTAGTTTTTGTCTATCAACTACTAATGCCCAAAGTTATTTCCGCCAGTGTGGTATCCAACTACTTACCAAACAAAACGGATTGAGCAACAATACATTGACTGGAATCTATCAGGATAAAGCCGGCTTTTTATGGTTAGGAACCGATGTTGGACTGAGCCGCTATGACGGAATACATTTTCATAATTACAATTTGATTGATAAAGAGCCACGTGCCTTAGCTCATTTATATGAAACATCAAACAATCTGCTATGGTCCCATATCGCCAATTTAAACCAAATAGCATGTTTTGACAAGATGCGTGGAATCTATATGCCACTTATCTCACCTACCCCTGAGGTATTGAAAGATATACAGGATATATGTGTACTGCAAGACAAATTATATGCCTTGACCTCCAATGTCATAGTAGAGTTAAAGATGGAGAAAAATGCAGATGAAATAAGACTGACCGCCCAACCGCTTATAGATATAAAAACAAAAGTCCTAAGACTTTATAATAACGAAGATATTTTATGCGCACTGACAGTAGAGAATCAAATCTTACTTTATAACGTTTCCGATAAAAGTAGCGAGCATATAAATGGAACCGATCTAGGTATTGTGAAAGCCGACAACATTGAGAAAATACATATATATAATAATAATGTGTGGATCTGTGACCAAACCGAAGGAATCATCTGTTATAATACAAACACTAAAACATCCCGCACACTGAATGACAACAGCCAGTCATCCTTCATTCAAAAAGATATACGCGATATTATCCAGATAGATAAAACCACATTCATTATAGCCACATGGAGTTCACTGTCAGCCATAAGATTTGAAACGGACAACTACCTCCAGTCGCCATTCCACATTATAGACCTGACCCAACATGATTCTTACTATACCCCTATCCTCAAAAACAGAATTACCGACATCCATTTTGACAAATCCAACAATGTGCTTTGGGTAGGAACTTTCGGCAGAGGATTACTGAAACTGAATCTCAAAGGAAACGATATCAACCGTATCCTGTTGAACGATGAAATAAGATATGTGAATGGTATAGCACAAGATGCCGATGGATACATCTGGCTGGTCACCGAAAAAGATGGCATATATAAAAGTATAGAAAATAAGATCTTCCCCAATCTGCGCTTTTCCTTATGGGAGAAAAGTAACAAGAATAATCATTATTGCCTGCACAAAGATCGAAATGGAGGATTATGGTTCGGCGATAACAAAGGAAACATTCTTTGGGTAAATCCTACTACTGGTGAAACAGTGATTCACCAACTACCCCCCGAAACAGCAGACTCTGCTGTAACTGCTGCTATCTTGAAACTATATCTAAACTCACAAAACCATTTATGGATTGCCACCGAAAAAGGAATAATGGTCTATAACCATCAGACACACGAATGTATAGCAGCACAACCTTATACGAAAGAATTCAAAAAAATAACCGCTATATGCGAAGATGGAGATGGAACCATGTGGCTGGGTACTGAAAAAGGGATATACCGTGCCAACTGTAAAGGGAAACAAATAAAATTCACTGGTGGTTATGAAAAGGAAAGAAACCTGACACCCGGAAAAGTATTAGCACTTTATCTGAACAACTATAACCAACTGCTTATCTCGTACACTGATAAAATTATCCAAATAGACGGAAAAGAGAAAACCGTATCCTCTACCATGATCTTGCAAAAGGACTTGCCTAACGGACACATAAGCTGTATGATAGATGATAAGAACGGAAATACCTGGCTAGGAAGCAATGCTGGTTTTATCACACTAAATAACAAGAACAATGCATCATATGCCTATGCATTACCGGAGAGTTATTACGATGTATGTCGGCTGAATGACGGGAAATTACTATGGGCGAACTCTACAGGGTTGCTCTATTTTGAACCGCGCACTTTAAAAGAAAGTTCAAGTAACCGCCAATTCCATATCTCCGATATAGATATTAATTACAATAAAGTAGAAATAGGAGAAAAAATAAACGGACAAGTCATCCTAGACATACCTGCGTACCTGATAGAACATTTATCTTTAGACTACAATAACAACAACTTGATTCTCTATCTAAGTGATTTGAAATACGGAACCTCTCCCAACACAGTGAAATATCGCCTGTTACCCACAGAAGAAAAATGGAATACGAATTATGACGATCATATAAAACTCAGCAATATCACTCCTGGGAAATATGTGCTGGAAATACGCTCGTCTTATCCGTTGGAAGAAAATGAACAAATAACCCGGTTATCCATCAATGTAAATAGATATTGGGCTGCAACCGGATGGGCCATCGCCGCATACATCCTGACTATTATCATTATTTCCTTGTTTACATGGATGTACTTTAACCGGAAATTACAGAAACGGCAAGTTTACAAAGCCAAAGAAGTGAAACTGAAAGAAAAGCTGGAAGAAGAAACAGAAATAAGAAAAGAAGAAGAGAAAAACCACCAATTGCGTGACCAAATCAGATATATGTTGGCACAGGAATTACGCACTCCGTTATCACTCATCACTGCTCCGTTAAAAGAAATGATTACTAATACGGCCTTCCCGGAATCATTCCTGCAAAAAGCTAAAATGGCCTATCGGAATTCAATCAGCCTGCAAGACATTTGTAACCAGCTATTGAATATTCATCAGCAAGAAAGTTACAGTCTTAAATTGAATGTGGCCCCCTATCCCGCCAGCGTGATAGCCGACACTGTAGTTCGTGCCTCTCACGAGCTACTGAACGTCAGTCCCATTAACCTGCATTATGACAAAGACAACAAAATAAATACAGAAATATGGATTGACCGGAAAAAGATAACCTTTATTCTAAGTAATATATTATCCAATGCCTATCGGCATATCTCGTATTCCGGTTCCATCCATTTTACTGTAAACACCAGTATTATCAACGGAAAGGATTTCTGCCTTTTTACTATAGAGGATGACGGGAAAGAAATGATAGAAGAGTCCTCTGTTATCTTCCTTGGATCGGATAATTACAACCCTCCAAGCAACCGGCTACACCCCGAATTAGGCATTGAAATTATGAAAACGACAGTACTCGCCCACCACGGTGATATCCAGATCACTCAAGAAAAAAACAAAGGAACCCGAGTTGTCCTTTATATCCCTCTAGGTAAGCAACATTTGAAAAATGATGAAAACGTATGTTTCATCGAACCCGAAACAATAGCGGAAGATCCAAATAAAGCAATGATTACCGCAGAGGATAAGAGACAACAGGAAATAGCAAACAGCATAACTGCCAAACCTATTGACAACCCCGAAACCAAATACAAACTACTGGTTGTTGAAGACCATGCAGATATCCGCCTCTATCTGAAAGTATTATTCTCTGCTACCTATAATATTATTATGGCGGAAAATGGGGAAGAAGGAGTAAGAATAGCGCGTAAAGAAATACCGGATCTTGTAATAACGGATGTCATGATGCCTATCATGAACGGTTTTGAATGTTGCCGTATCCTAAAAGAAGATCTAAAAACTTGCCATATCCCTATTATTCTACTGACAGCTTTGACAGATGACGAAAATATAGTGAAAGGAATAGAATTAGGAGCTGATGACTATATTCTGAAGCCGTTCAATCCGGAGATTCTCCGCACCAAAGTAAAACGTTTAATAAAAAGCCGGACTGAACTGAAACAGATTTATACCAAACTACTAATGCCTTCCACCACCGTCAACGGCTCGCAAGAAGAAAATACGGAAACAATCATCATAGAAGACCCGTTCATCACACAAATTCTGAATATTGTAAATGAGAACCTGCAAAATCCGGAATTCAATGTGAAAAAACTGGCCGAAATGCTGAATATGAGTCAACCTACCCTTTACAGGAAAGTAAAACAACTCACTAATTTCACTATCATAGAATTAGTAAGAGGAGTCCGGTTAAAACGCTCTGCCGAATTACTGAGAAGCCGCAAATACAATGTTCAGGAGGTGGCCGAAATGGTTGGTTATAATGACATCCCCACTTTCAGAAAGCACTTTGTCGATTTCTATGGCACTACTCCCTCCACATTTAATAGTAAAGAAGATACGGAAGATAAAAAATAATCGTTAACAGCCAAATATTTTTTGAATTAAAAATCGTACCTTTGCAGCCAAATATATAGGTATAGTATGCAAGACATTAGAAACATTGCGATCATCGCCCACGTAGACCACGGAAAAACAACACTGGTGGACAAGATGATGCTGGCGGGACATTTGTTCCGCAACGACCAGACAAATGGTGAACTGGTATTGGATAATAATGACTTGGAACGCGAAAGAGGGATAACTATCCTTTCAAAGAACGTTTCAATTAACTACAAAGGAACAAAAATCAATATTATTGATACTCCGGGACACGCCGACTTCGGTGGCGAAGTAGAACGTGTACTCAATATGGCTGATGGATGTATCTTATTGGTAGATGCATTCGAAGGCCCGATGCCGCAGACACGCTTCGTATTGCAAAAGGCGTTACAGATCGGTTTGAAACCTGTAGTTGTTGTGAACAAGGTGGATAAACCCAACTGCCGTCCGGAAGAAGTATACGAAATGGTATTCGACTTGATGTTCAGCCTGAATGCTACAGAAGATCAGTTGGACTTCCCCGTTATTTATGGTTCTGCCAAAAATAATTGGATGAGTACTGACTGGAAGACCCCAACAGAAAATCTGGTTCCGTTGTTGGATGCTATTATTGAGCACATTCCAGCACCGAAACAGCTAGAGGGAACTCCTCAAATGTTAATCACCTCTTTAGACTATTCAGCATATACAGGTCGTATAGCTGTGGGACGTGTACATCGTGGTACCCTGAAAGAAGGTATGAATATTACACTGGCAAAGCGTGATGGCAGTCTGATAAAGTCTAAAATCAAAGAACTACATACTTTTGAAGGCTTAGGACGTAAAAAGACAGATGCCGTTTCATCGGGAGATATCTGTGCTGTAGTAGGTGTAGAAGGCTTCGAAATTGGTGATACCATCTGCGATTTCGAAAATCCGGAACCATTGCCCCCCATCGCCATTGACGAACCGACCATGAGCATGTTATTCACTATCAACGATTCTCCTTTCTTCGGCAAAGAAGGTAAGTTTGTGACTTCACGCCACATCCAAGATCGCTTGACCAAAGAACTAGATAAGAACCTGGCATTGCGTGTACGCAAAAGCGAACTGGAAGACGGTAAATGGATTGTATCAGGACGTGGTGTACTTCATCTTTCTGTACTGATTGAAACCATGCGCCGCGAAGGATACGAATTACAAGTAGGACAGCCTCAGGTTATTTTCAAAGAAATAGACGGAGTAAAATGCGAACCTATCGAAGAATTAACGATCAGTGTGCCCGAAGAATATTCCAGTAAAATGATCGATATGGTAACCCGCCGTAAGGGTGATTTGGTTTCTATGGAAACACAGGGTGACCGCGTAAACATTGAGTTTGATATGCCTTCGCGCGGTATTATCGGTCTTCGCACCAATGTACTGACTGCATCGGCCGGAGAAGCGATCATGGCCCACCGCTTTAAATGTTACCAACCATACAAAGGTGAGATAGAACGTCGCAGCAACGGTTCTATGATTGCTATGGAAAGCGGAACAGCTTTTGCATACGCTATTGACAAATTACAGGATCGTGGCAAATTTTTCATTTATCCGCAAGACGAAGTATATGCCGGCCAAGTGGTAGGTGAACATGTTCATGAAAACGACTTGGTGATCAATGTAACTAAATCGAAAAAGCTTACCAATATGCGCGCATCAGGTTCTGATGACAAGGCACGCATCATTCCTCCGGTAGTATTCTCGTTGGAAGAAGCATTAGAATACATTAAGGAAGATGAATATGTAGAAGTTACTCCAAAGAGTATGCGTATGCGTAAAGTGATTCTTGACGAAACAGAACGCAAGAGAGCCAACAAAAGCTAATCAATCTACATTGAATATAAAAAAATCCCGAAGGCCATATTACCTTCGGGATTTTTTATCTCTAATCTACAAACTTCACTTTACTAACCTCTCTAGGTTTAGCAGCCGGCATTTCATCGGGATAACCGAAAGCAATCGCATAAAGCAACTCATACCCTTCACTGAATCCCAACTTTTTCATATATTCCGCAGCTGCAGGTGATTTCATGAAACGCACAGGTCCTCCCAAACAACAGGAACCTATTCCCATTGACCAGGCAGACAAAATCATATTCTCACCCAACAAACCACAATCGATCTGTGACATATCATATGCAGGATCGTTAGCAATAAACACTACTGTAGGAGCATTATTGAACATATTCTTAAATCCCGGACGTTCTGCCGCTTTGGGATTTTCTTTTTTGAATATTTCAGTCAAACCATTGATAAATTCCGGATTATCTACTACACGAACCTCCCATGACTGTTTATTCATTCCATTAGGTGCATTGATTCCACATTCTACTATAGTCTGCATCTTTTCACGCTCCACAGCCTCGGGCTTATACTTCCGTATACTACGGCGACTCATAATAGTTTCTACCACAGGGTTTACCTGGCTCACGGAAACACTATCCGCAACAACTTCCTTCTGTCGGGAGCCTTGCGATGTACAGCTGCATAATACGAACATGCCTGCACCAACTAACATTAATCTAAATAATTTCATTTGCTATCATATTTGGTTTGCAACAAATCTAGGCATTTTCAAGCATAAAAAAAAGTGGTTCCTTTATA
>ENA-OPSV01000085-OPSV01000085.1-human-gut-metagenome-genome-assembly--contig:-NODE-85-length-68581-cov-3.251058_pt1 | contig 68581 bp, 120 predicted proteins | sample MGYA00241460_ERZ501912 | MGnify/ENA primary metagenome ERZ501912 (study PRJEB25962, sample SAMEA2042402) | human gut metagenome | biome: human gut; feature: human-associated habitat; material: faeces...
GGAGGCGGGCACGACGACAAGACGATCCTTGGATTAGAAGATATAAAAGCCTTCCTCTCCAAAATCGTCATCAAGTTCGTCATCATTTAGAAAATAATCCATATCCAGAAGTTCTTCTTCGCTCATGTGGCGAATGTCCCTGGAAGTCATTCCTTCTGGTGGATTTTCGATGTATTTTTTGCGCAGTTCCTCGATATCTGGTTTCATGGTGTTTTCCTCCTTTGAGAGGATTATATCACAGAATCCATAAAAATTATGCAGAAGACCATCTTCTACGAGCTTTGGACATTATTTTCTCGTACATTTCTTCGAGGGAGACGCGCTTGTGGTTAAAGTAAAGTTCCAGAAAGAGCATTTCATGTTTACAGTCTGGACACTTTAATGGATCATATCCAAAAGAAGAAAGGATAGCTGTGCGCCATTTGTTAAAGTCGCGCAGAGTATGCCGTTTCGCTTTTGAAATTGCTAGGTGCAGATTTTTATCTATTTCGCGGTGACGTGCATAAAGACCGCCATACCGGATCATTTTAAAGTGTTTCTCCGGTATGTGCCGGATCAAACGCCTGATGAAATCTAATGCAGGGATTGTTTCCTGAATATATTTGTCATCTTCATGACGGTTGTAATGAAATGTGACTGTTTCCGAGTCCTCATCATAGCTGTCAATTCTGGATGTGGCAATAACTGGCCGTCCAAGATAACGTCCAATGTATTTTATGACCGTTTCAGGGTCACACTTGTTTGGTTTTGCATAAACGTAAAAGCCTTCTTTATGATTCGTGTAGCACTGGGATTTTATTTTTTTGAAAGAAGATCCGAGTCTGCGTCCCATTTCATCAAGCAGTGCTGTGCGGAAAGCATTACGCAGATAAGTATAATTGAAGTGGTGGACCGGACGCCAGAATCCATCATCACTGTAACCACCTTCCGATATAAGACAGTGGATGTGGGGATTCCATTTTAAATCCCTGCCAAAAGTATGTAGTACCATAATAAAACCAGGTGTATAATTTTTAGACTTGTTCATTTTGAAGAACATACGAGAGACGACACTGGTAACAGAGTGAAAGAGGCAGTCGAGCAGAGTACGGTCTTCAAGAAAAAAGTCACGAAGATTTTCATCAATAGTAAAAACACAGTGGCGGTGCTGGACATTAACAAGTTTAAAAGACATGGAAGTAGTGCGTTCCATGGAATACTTGTTTCCGCAGGTAGGGCAGAAACGGCTGTGGCATCGGAATGGGACAAATTTAAGCTTGCCGCAATGGGGACAACCGTACATGGCACCGCCAAAAGATGGATCACCACAGTTGATCATCTTATCGATATTTTCCATCTCAGTAGATCTCGGATGAAGTGTATATTTAATTTCTTCATAGTAGTCAGTAAAGATTCTTTGTAAGATATTCATAAGCCTATTATGAATGAAAAGTTGAAAAAAAGAAACCCCTATCCCCTCAAGATTGAGGGGCAGGGGAGTTGAAGTGTCGAAGACACTTTTTTATAATTACTGATAACATCAATGAGCCAATTCGTCAGCACATAGAAGATATCATTAATTATTCTTCTGGATTTTTGGGAAAATGTCTAGCTGGAAACCAATCTCGTTGCCTTTCCCATAAGCGTTTTTAGTATCTTTTGAGTAGGCAACCTTTTCAATCAAACTCTTAAGCATTTTATTCTTCGATTCCGTGTCAAGGCTCCAATAGTTATCGAGTAGCTCTTCGCAACGAGGAATAAAATCTGATTGTTGCTTTATAATGTTCTGATCGTGTTTAATTTCTTCTTTTAATTTTTCTATAGTATCGGAGCAAGACTGGATAGATGCGGATATTGTTTTGGCACGTTCAAGGAAAACCTCAGTGGTATAGATACCCTGTTCGAGTAGGTCATATTGTTTTGCTTTTTGGGCGTTTAAGCTTTCCAGCTCGTTTTCTTTCTCATGTATGAGATTTTGTTTAGAGGTTATTACGCAATCAATATCCTTTGAAGATGCATTAATATCATTGTTTAACTTATATTCCTCCACGATCTCTTTAATTCCATCAATCACAGCTTTTTCAACCAGAGACAACTTGCTACTTACTGTGGGGCAAGACGTATATGGACACATGAGGGTATCTTCCTGCCTGCGCTTTTGATAAGGGCGGCGAACCATGGCGCGACCACATTTGCTGCAATAGACAATTCCGGCAAGTGGATTACGAATCGAGTTTGCTATACTAACTGGGCGAGGTGGGTTCTTTTTTCGTATTTCCTGTACGGAGTTAAACAGGTCCTCCGATATAATAGCTGGATGCAATCCCTCGCATATAAGAGTATCTTTTGATCGTGGGCGTGTCTTAATTACTTGACCATTCTGTATAGTCTTCACTGTTTTTCTCCCATTCCATCGGATTTTCCCGATGTATACCGGATTTGTCAGAATTCCCTGTATACTGGCAGGAGTCCAGTCGCCGCATAGTGCAGATTCTATTCCCATTTCATTTAATTTCCGTGCAATCTTCGCAACTCCAATTTGTTCGCAGCCATCACCGGCATACCAGGTGTAGATCATTTTTACAATCTCAGCTTGAGTCGGAACAGGTCGGAGAGTATAGCCTTTTTCTTTTTCGAGCTTAACTCTTTCGTATCCGTAAGGTGGTTTGTTACCACAGTATTTCCCTTCCTTGACCGATGAGATCCTTCCGGCGTTCAGTCGGCGCTTGATGGTTTTATATTCTCTTCGGCTCATAAATAGTCCAAACTCAAAATACTCTTCATCAAATTCATTGTTCGGATCGTATATTTTTGTTGGAGTAATAATCTTCGTGTCAGAGTATTGAAAAGCTCTTGATACAACACCCTGGTCGATGGTGTCACCTCTGGCAAGACGTTCTATTTCCACAACCAGAACTCCATCCCACAGCCCGGATTCTACCTCGTGAAGAAGCTGCTGCATGACAGGACGGTCGGCGATAGTTTCTCCCGATACCACTTCGCGGTAAATAGCGCCCACGATGTACTCTTTTTTCTTTGCGAGATCTAACAGGATCCGTTCATGTCTGGCGAGGGTTTCACCCTCTCCATGCGCTTCAGCTTCCCGATCAGCTCTGGATTTCCTTAGATAGATGCATACTGATTCATTCATTTTATCATTCTCCTTTTTTTAACTTGTGCGATAATCCAGGAGATGATATAATCATAGTGTAGGTAAGATTTTCTCCGAGATTATCTTATTTATTAAACCGGTTCCTGTTGGTCGCAGGAGCCGGCTTTTTTATTATTTATTCTATTTCATCAATATCAAGAGAATATCCAAAGACTTCTCCAACATCTGTACATTTCCCTTTTAAAGTAACTGTCTCTCCTTTGGTCATGGAAGCTACTTTTGTTTTTTGTTCATCATTTTTTATGTAGCATTGAACTCCGATAATCTCAAAGTCTCCATCAGCCATCAAGTTAATATACTTTCCAGAAGCGTCAATGTTTGTAAGTTTTCCAGTAATCTCAAGATATTTATCTTTGTATTTATCAGATGCTCCCATGGCATTGTTATCAAGATCTGCCATCATATCATTAACGGAAACAGTGGTATACTCGATCGGTGCAGCTTCTTTCTTTTCTGAAGAAGTAGCCGTTGTTGCACTTTTACCTGATTCCGAATCACTTTCACCCGCTACAGCTCCGATGATCGCTCCGACAAGGATTATCAGCACAACCCATTTGAGCTTTCCACCTTTTAATTTCTTTCGGCACTGCGGGCATACTTTAGCGTCCGCCGGAATCTCTGTTTTGCAATACTTGCATTTCTTAGTTTTCTCTGTACTCATACTACAGTTCCTCCTTATACTTTTGAGTTGATTCTAGCACATATTGTAATGATTTAGAATATTTTTGTTAAAATTTTTGTTTCGAAATTTGTCGGATTTATTTAAAACAGTGTAAAAATGTGCTATTATATACATCATGTAAAGTTGTTTTTGTCTAAAAAAAGAGGCGGTATTTTGAAATTAGCCAAAAAAGTTATAATTTTTGTCGGAATAATATTAATAATCAGTTACATAGTTCATGTTCCGAGTCGGACACGCAATCTCTCATGTAAAAATTCTACGGTCAGCCTTGTCCGGCAATCTAGCAGACATTCTACAGTCAGAAGGAGCGTTCCTAACCAGATACAGATTATTTTTGTGCTGCTATACCGTATAATTCCACGTAAAACGCATTTTATATTCGATAGTGCGAATATTTTCTTTGCGATTACGCACATTCTGGTTTATCACTGGCAGTTAGCAAGGAGGGATTTGTCTGCCGATGCTACTTTATCGTACCAAAGATAATGCAATGTAAAAGAGAGTAAATGTTTTTGTGCGGTAGGAGGTATAATATGGATTACAAAAAGGAAATTATTGAAATGATAGAAAATATACATAGTGAAAAGATATTAAATCTTATTTATTGGTTCGTAAAAAGAGGATATAAAGAAGAAAGGGCAGGAAGATGACTCCCGCCCTGTTGCTTAGAAAATAAACTTCTCGAAAAAATCACATAACAAATCTTTTTTATCGGGCGACAGTTTATCGTATTCAAGAATTATTTTCATGAATCGTTTATCTGTCAGCCCGATTTTCATTGAAACATCTGCATATTCTGCATCAATTTCTTTGTCTTGCTTTTCATCCACTAAATCTGAAAGACCGATTCTAAAATATTTTGCCAAGGTACCTAATTTTCCAGTTCCGGGAATTGCCTTTCCAGTATACCACATATTAAAAGTAGTTGGATTAACTCCGATAGCTTCGGCAATTTCCTTTTGCTGCTTGCCACTCTCGGCAACATATCGGCTTAGATTTTTTGAAAAGATTCTTTTCTGCTCTTCGTTTGTCATTGTTCTTTCCTCCTTACATTTTGCATTGTACACCATATTCAAAAAAAATTCAATAGTAAATCCAATATTTTTGGATTTTGGTGTTGACAATCCAAAGCTATTGGATTATAATGAGTTCAGAAATTAAGAAAGGAGGCAAACAAATGCCACAGATTTGTTTAGAAGCAGTTCGTGTAAATGCACGATGTAATCAGAAAGAATGGGCTGAAAAGTTTGGAGTTTCCAATAATACAGTTATTAATTGGGAAAAAGGAAATACTGAGCCTACTTTATCACAGCTTAGAAAAATGAGTGAACTTTCCGGTATTCCTATTGACTTTATTTGTGTGCCTGATAAATCCAATTAAATTGGATTATTGAGAAATAAAGTCTATAGTTGGAACAGATAAGTTTCTTGAACCAAAGTTACCGGAATAGAAAGGAGCAAAGTTTATGAGCAAAAAGAAGAAAAAGAAAAAGGCTTCTAAGATGGTGCGAACATCAAAGAAACCTATTTCCTTAACATGTTTGATTAATAAAAAACCTATTTTCCAGATGGATATTTTTCGTTGAATGCTTCTAATGCGGATTCATAAGCATTTATGTATTCTTCGAAATAATCGACGGTTACATGAGTTTTGCCAGCATCAACTTGAGATTGACGTTTTAAATGGCAAGCATCAATGCAAACTGCAATGGCTAAATCATGTGCGCGTTTTTCATTATCAGTCATTCTTGCACCTCCTTTCCAAAGGAGAGTATAACACGAAAATTTATCAGCAGAAAGGAGAAAGGCGTGAAAAAATCAACCAGGAAAAAGATCCGTTCTCTTGAAAAGAGAATATCAGATATTGAGTCACAACTTCAATGTCCGCAAGCTACTTTTACATGTCAATTGGTTACTCCAAACGACATTTTAGCCCAGATTCTTCAAGAGAGTCAATATCAAGATCATAAATATGAGATTCGAGCTAATCTGAATGGCAAGACATTATTCGAGAAGAAGACGGAAAGTTTTTTCTTAGAATAATCTGGAGCAAGAATCAGATAAGAAAGAAACTGCAACTTCACAGTAATTAAAGAGGAGGAAGAAAATGAAGAAATTTGAATTAACATCAGAAACCAAAATTAACATTTTCGGAAAGAAACTTTTCCGAATCAAGGCGCTCGTTTCATTTGGAGTTGTAAAAACTGGAGAAACTGGCGGATGGGTAGAAAAAGAAGAAAATGTAAACCAGTCCGGCGATGCATGGGTGTTCGGCAATGCAGAGGTGTTCGGCAATGCAGAGGTGTTCGGCAATGCAGAGGTGTCCGGCAATGCAGAGGTGTCCGGCAATGCAGATTACGCAACTATTCATGGATTCGGTACTCAATTCCGCACAACTACATTCTTCAGATGTAAGGACAAACAAGTTAAAGTGTCTTGCGGCTGCTTCTATGGAACAATTCCAGAGTTCCGTGAACAGGTGAAAAATACCAGAGATGGAAAAATCGCAGAAGAATATCTGATGATTGCTGATCTCATGGAGAAACATTTCGCAGAAGAAGCAAAATAACAGAAACATCATAATCTATCGTAGAAAGGAGAGATTCTTATGGCAGTAATTAAAACAATAAAAAATGAATCTGGCGGGGTAATCAGAATACATGATGATTACTGCAAGGACAATACACATGAAGACAATCAAAGGATTGTCGATGAATGTTCGAGAATTATCTTGGACTACTACAGAAGAAAAGCAAATTTGGCATAAGCGCCCCGGAGGGAGCCGACACCTCCACCCCGGAGCAGTAAGCCACTAAACCAACCTTAGTGGATACAGGTAAATTATAATCCTCTATCCGCTAAAAGTCAATATAAGCGATAAGCGAGAGGAAAATAATATGGAAAATAAAAAAAATGCAACAAACAACGAAAAGATTACATGGAACGATTTGGAAACAATGCTAGCTACCGAAATCGTGAAAAAAGCAAAGAGAGAGACTAAGAAGTGGTTCAGTGCATGGCTTTTGACTGCCGCGCTGTTAATCATTACTAATATCTTTTGGTATATTGCTTACAGTCTGTAATCTTTTTTTCTTTTTGGAGGGGAAAGAATGAAATCACCTAGACAGAACAGAAAGGATATTGTAGTCAGTGTGATTATCGGGATCCTGTTTACTTTTCTTCCGGTGTGGATGTGGGAGAAGAGCTTGCAGCAGGTCCTGGCAGGCATTGTATTTGCGCTGTTTACGTATTTAGCACTGCTTTAAGAAAGGAGAACGAAAATGTTTGAAAAAGAAATCAAAGAGCTTTTTGAATTAGCATGGAGAGTTTCAAACGAAACAGATTATTTTGTTTCGTTTTACATCACTTCGCACGTGCATCTTTGCGATATCGACATTATGAATTCAAAGTGGGATCCGAACAGGAAAAAGGATGGAAATTACACAATCTACTTTGATAGTAAACTGCTTAAGAAGGAATCAGCTGAGCAGTGCAAACTTGCAAAAGCACATCTTCTTAGACTCTTAATAGATGGGAGGTGTCCGCTAAATGTTGAATAAGATGGAGTTGAAGCTCCTGCCGACAATGGAACTGATAACAACGGTGAACGAGCTTCTGGGTGAGCTGGACAGGCGGGAAGCGTACATTCTTGATTGGGAGAACCCGGACATGTATCTGAACCACCTCGAATATCACTGTGCCGGCGGAGCATTTTCGAATGGTGAAAAAAATCCGGTGAGAGGGGATGGATCCGACAATGTGTATTGCTTTTTTGAGGCGGTGTAAACATGGAAGAACGCATTAATGAGATTGTTAGATTGATTGACACCCAGCTTGCTATTGTGCCAGATAATCCGATAGAGGAATCATACAAGGCAAGGACATTGGCAAGCTACGTACAAGCCTTAAATGGGCTTTTAACGGCTCAAAAATCATATAAGGAGGAAAGTATCAATGAGTGAATTTGAAATCCGTATTCCGGCGAGAAAGAAACAGCCTGCAACTGATAAGGATAATCCGGTCGTGAAAGTTTCGCCGGAAGCGTACAACGCACTGGTTGAGATTTATAACGAATCAACCATATCAATGAAAGATATTGCAAGTTTGCTGATCGTTGAGGGCAGCAAGCATGTGGTTTATGACAAGGAGGAATAGCAATGGCAACACCAGTATTAATTATTGGAAAATCTGGTTCTGGCAAGAGTACCAGTTTGAGAAACTGCCAGAATTCTGACTGGAACCTTATTAGAGTATTGAATAAACCACTTCCGTTTAAAGGAAAGATTGACGGATGGTTTACGGATGATTACCAGCAGGTAATGAAGTGCCTGATCGCATCAAAAGCAGAGTCAATTGTTATTGATGATGCAGGCTATCTTATCACTAATCACTTTATGAGAGGGCATGCTTCTGCCGGAAAAGGCAATGCAGTGTTTGCTCTGTACAATGATATTGGAGACTATTTCTGGAATCTTATCCAGTTTATCGTCACGAAAGTACCGCAGGACAAGATCGTATATATGATGATGCACGAAGAAAAGGATGATTCTGGAGATGTGAAACCAAAGACCATAGGAAAGCTACTTGATGAAAAAATTTGTTTGGAAGGTCTTTTTACCATCGTTCTTCGCTGTATTGAAGAAAGCGGAAAACACTTATTTGTCACTCAGTCCAGCCAGGGAGCAGTAAGTAAGTCTCCGATCGGAATGTTTGACAGTTTAACTATTGATAATGATCTCGCAGAAGTAGACAAGATCATTAGAGACTATTACGAATTAGGAAAAGGAGAAAACAATAATGCAGAAACCAAATAGCTATGACACAACACAGGCAGCAGGAGAATTTGAACCGATTGCTCTTGGCGGACACAAGATGGTTATTAAGCAGGTATCAGAGAAAAAATCCCAGGGTGGACTTGATATGCTCGTTATCTTGTTTGATTTCGCAGAAGGAGACGAACAGGCGGGGTACTTTATGAAGCAGTTTGAAAATGACATTCGTCCAGACAAGAAATATCCGAACGCCGGCACTAACTATATGGTCATTGATGAGAGTGTAGATTATGGCGTCCGTAACCTTAAAACATTTATCACATGCGTAGAAAAGTCAAATCCGGGATTTGCTGTTAAGTGGGACGATAACTTCGGGCAGCAGTTCAAAGGCAAGTTGATCGGCGGCATCTTCCGTCTTGAAAAAGACTGGTACGATAACAGAGAAGTAAAACGTCACAAGCTTGCATGGTTCCGCAGTATTGAAGGAATCAAAGATGCAGATATCCCAGAAGAGCGCACTACAAAAGCCTATGACGATCATCTGAAAGAAGAAGCTATCATGGGAGCCAATCCAGCAGGTACGGACTTTATGAGTATTCCAGATAGTGTAGCAGATGATGTCCTTCCGTTCAATTAATATAGAGGTGAGTTAATGGGATATACGCATGGAATACCATGGAATGACGATCTTATCAAAGAAAATATTATTATAGTTGTTGAGAAATTGAATTTAGATCATTTTCCAACTCATTCCGAAATGATAGAAGTTTTTGGAAACAAAAGCCTTGCTTGCAAGATTGCAAAGCATAAAGGGACTGTATATTGGGCTGAAAAACTTGGACTGCCTCTTAAATATTCTGATACAACTTTTGGAAACAAATATGAAATAAAAGCAATTTCAGATATTTACGAGAATGTCGGATTGAATAGTGTTCAAACAAGCTCAAGGCATCCTTATGATTTGCTTACTGATAACAGTGTAAAAATAGACGTAAAAGTATCTAAGGAATTTACAAACAATTGTAATTCAAAGGCATTTACATTCAACCTCGAAAAGAAAAATCCGACTTGCGACATCTTCCTTTTATATTGTTTGAATGATGATGAAACATATCGGAAGGTATTAATAATTCCTTCCTGTTCAACCATCGGAAAAACGCAAATAGGAGTAGGAGAGAATAGTAAGTGGAATCGTTACGAAAATCGTTGGGAGATTATAAAACAGTATAGTGAATTCTTTGGAAAATACAAATACAAGAAGGATGTGATCTGATTGGTCATACAATGTGATACACGTGAACATAAAAACGAATGGGAACGGATTCAGAATCAGTTTGACAGCCTTGAAGTACAATATTTCCGATCAAAGTTATACTGCGGAGACTATCAATCTTTGGACAATGCAAAGCTCTGTATTGACCGCAAAAAGGATTTGCAGGAGTTATGCGGAAATGTATGCCAGCAGCATGAAAGATTCAAAGCGGAGCTGATTAGAGCGCGTGAAGCAGGTATACAGTTAATCATCCTATGCGAGCATGGTCCAGATATTAAATCTGTTGGTGATGTGTATTTTTGGGAGAATCCCCGAAAACATAAAGTTATCTGGAGAACTGTAAACGGCAAGAGAGTAAAGACTGTGATATCTGACAAGGCTGTTGACGGCTGCCAGCTATATAAATCTCTTTGCACGATCAGAGATAAATACGGCGTCCGATTTGAATTCTGTACAAAAGAAGAAACTGGGCGACGAATCGTGGAGCTGCTATCATGACAAAAGAAGAAATCAAACAGTCGGTGAAAATGTCGGAGATACTTTCCAGGTATGGACTAAAACCGAACAGAGCAGGATTTATATGTTGCCCTTTTCACAAGGAAAAGTCAGCGTCATGCAAGATTTACGATGATTCCTTTTATTGTTTCGGTTGTGGAATCGGCGGTGATGTGTTTGATTTCGTAATGCAATACGAATCCGTCCCTTTTAGCACTGCATTTATTGAGCTGGGCGGTACTTATGTATCAAAAAAAGGCAAAAGCCGCAACCAGATCAGACATGAAATGCGAGATATTAAATCAAAAAAACACAACCCTGTTCAGGATCCTAACGAGATTGAGCAGGTAGAAAAGAACATACTTATGTACGAAACAGCACTAAAAACGTTCCCTCCTGATTCAGAAGAGTGGTATATGTGCCAGTTTAATCTTGAGAAAGAAAAAAGCAGACATGAATTGCTGTCTGTTAAGTCAGGAGGTGAGAAAAATTCTTGAAAACATTGAAAATTTACAAGCGCAAGACTTTATGGAAAAGCAGCTGTATGAAGAACTTTTTTCGGTAAAAAGTAAAATTGACCGTTCAGAAATCAAGTTTAAGCTGATGGACCGGGCAAAAAGTGTAAAAGCGAAGCACATAGCAGAAGAATTCATAAAGGAATTCCAGAAAGCAGAACAGGAAAAGGAAAAAGAAGAAAAAGCAAATCGTTCTATGCAGTTAGTTGAAAACATCACAAACTTTTATCCTGATTCTGTTGATAAGGAATATCCTAACATGGCTTGTGGTAGCTGGATAGCTACAGAGAACGGAATATTTTCCTCTGAAACATCTAAGGCAAGAGAACTTGTATGTCACCACCCGATCATGCCGATACGTCGGCTAAAAAACATCGAGACAGGAGAGGAACAGATCACGGTGGCTTTTAAAAGGGATGGATATTGGACAGAAATAACTGTTCCAAAAATTGACATTGTGACTTCCAGGGCAATAACTAATCTTGCAAGGTTCGGGGTGCAGGTCAACTCAGAGAATGCAAGGCTTCTCGTAAAGTATCTGGCGGATGTTGAAATGTACAATGCCGATATGATCGACATACAGCACTCTACAAGCAAGTTGGGGTGGCATGGCAATGTATTTGTCCCTTACGACCTTTCGATTGTTTTTGATGGCGAATACCGCTTTAAAACACTATTCCAAAGCATACAGGAAAATGGAGATTACTTCAAATGGGTAACTCTATCTAAGCAGCTACGGTCATGCGGACGATTAGAACCACGAATAGCACTGGCAGCATCTTTTGCAAGTGTTCTTATACAGCCACTTGATGTGCTGCCGTTTATCGTGGACTTCTACGGACAGACAGGCGGTGGAAAGACAATAACAATCAATATAGCTGCTTCTGTTTGGGGAAATCCTGCGCCGGGAGCTTACGTTGGAAACTTTCGATCAACAGATACATCATTGGAGACCAGAGCAGATATGCTTAATAATTTTCCGATGATTCTCGATGACTCGAAGAACGCTTCTCAGTATATCCGGGATAACTACGAAACATTGATTTACAATCTCTGTTCTGGCAAAGGAAAAGCACGTTCAAATAAGGACCTCGGAGCAGCTAAGGAAAATACATGGAGTAATGTGACTATTTGCAACGGTGAGAACCCTATTTCGGAATTTGCAGATTCCGGCGGAGCTATCAACAGAATTATTGAAATTGAATGTTGCGAGGATATTTACGAGAATCCAGCAGAGATTAACGGCATTGTCGTGAAGAACTACGGCTTTGCTGGAAGAGTGTTCGTTGGAAATCTCAAACAGTTCACATCGGATGATCTGAAAGAAATGAAAGCCGAAATTGAGAAAGGTTTTGACGGATATGACTTTCCAGCAAAGCAGGTAATGGCAATATCTACACTTCTGCTGGCTGACAAATTAGCTACAGATTTCATATTTAAGGATGGACGTGAGCTGACGGTCGAGGACGTTGTAGACATACCTACACGCAAGAAAGATGTATCAGAAGGTCAGAGATGCTATGAATTCATTCTTGAAAGTCTCTCAGTGTACGGGCAGCACTTTGATGCGCAATTTAGCTGTGACCAGTGGGGATTCAAGGAAACGCCAGATGAATATGGAGATGTATATGTATATTTTTATCCGAAACCTCTTGAAAATCTTTTGAAGAACAATGGATTCTCCAGAAAAGCCTTTTCGGCCTGGGCGATCAACCGTGAGTTAATTAAACATACTGGGAAGAGAGATACGGTACTAAAAAGAGACGGTGGAAGTGTAATGAGGCTTATTGCAGTAAAGATTGTTGATATAAAAAGTCTCGAAAACGAGCAGGAAAATGAGGTTATTGAAACTGGTTTTCTGCCAGCTGATGTCGAAACAAATGTCCCGTTTTCGTAATTTGTAACCATGTAACCGTTGTAACACGAAAAAAAATATCCTATAGGAGAAAGTTTGAGAGTGTATAAAAAACATATACTCTGGTGATTCTCCTATATGAAAACCTTGGTTACATTGGTTACACGGTTACATATCTCTGAAACCCGCATAAAATAAGGACTTTTGGCGTAACCAATAGGTCGAAAAAGTCGGTTACACGTTGGTTACAAAATTAAAAAGTATATACAATTAGATTTATTATAGCAAAATTAATTGAATATTACAAAAACATTTAGTTGACATAATTTTTACAAGGAGTGGTTACAAAATGAAAAAAGATGATCTCAATAAAAAGCAAAGATATGCATTAGACACAATGCTGTCTGGCAGCAATGTTTTTCTGACAGGTGATGCAGGAACCGGCAAGACAACAGTTATCCAAACGTTCATCGATGAGGCAGAAAAAGCTGGTAAAAGCGTTCTGGTATCTGCTACTACCGGAATAGCTGCGGACAATATCGGATACGGAGCAACCACCGTGCATCGTGCACTGAATATTTCGATCAAATTTGAGGACTATAAGAAAAAAGTGAAATCCAGAGCTGAACTTCTGAAAGAAGCAGATGTTCTCATTATTGATGAGATCAGCATGTGCCGGTTCGACTTGTTCAACATGATTGCGAAGACAATCATCACGGAGAATGAAGAGAGAGCAGTTGACAGACTTCTGATCGGAGAGGACAAAGAAGACATTCAGTTAATCGTGATAGGTGACTTCTATCAGCTTCCGCCAGTAATCACGACAGACGACCGTAAAATTCTCTGCCGGATGTATGGATCCGATTATGGAAAGGGTGGAAAGTACGAACACGGATATGCTTTCATGTCTGAATACTGGAAAGAAATGGGGTTTGAATACATCAAACTTGATGAGGTATGCAGGCAGAATGATGAGGGATTTAAGTATGTGCTGAATGATATTAAATATGGCAACAATATTAGAAAATCCATTGCATATCTGGAGAATAACGAATCAGACAAGGTTATACCAGAAGCACCGTTTCTGGTCGGAACAAATGCTGAAGCTGACAGAATTAACAATACTTTCCTTGGCAAGTTAGATAAAAAGACCGAAAAAGTGTTTCATGCAGCAGTTGACGGAGATCTGACATCTGCCGATATCAAGAACATTGCATTTGCCAGAGAGGACTTAATTCTTAACATCGGTGCAAAAGTGATGATTACAGTCAATGATCTGTCTGGAAACTACGTCAATGGAACGATTGGCATTATTCAGAAAATTGTGGACAACGGAGAATTTGAAGAATCCTATCTGGTTATCAAGACTGATAAGGGTAAAACAGTTAACTTGTACAGATACAGTAAAGACATTGAAAAACAGGTCATTGAGGAAACTGAACAGGAAAAAGATGGACAGAAGATCGTAAAAGAAAAGATAGTCCGTAAGAAAGCTGGTTCTTTCTCTCAGTTCCCGGTAAAACTTGCCTGGGCAATCAGTATTCATAAATCACAGGGACAGACATTTGAAAAGATTAATATTGATCCTTGTTGTTGGGATCCTGGACAGTTCTATGTAGCTGTTTCTCGGGCGAAATCCGCTAATGGCATACATTTTATCAGACCGATAAAACAGAGCTATATAAAGGCGTTTAGCAAAGATAACGAGCGACTTCTTGAACAGAGTTTTGAGGTAGAAGAAGGTGTATAAGTATGAGAGTGACGCATGAGCAGATACCGAACACTATAAAGTTTTTACAAATCGACTTTCCGGAACTGGTCCTTCAAACTGCCGGAATAGAAGAAAAGGACGAATACTGGCAGCAGGTAGTTGAGCAGATACACGTTGTATCAGACAAATATAATAAAAACGGCTTTGTGGATCACATGCTTACAGCCTATGCGGATTATCTGGACAAGATGCATAAGAAAGCTAAAAATCTGAGCAAGGAGAAAAACCAATGAACAAAATGAAGGAGTATGAGCGAGGGAGAGAGGACGGTCTTGATCTGGCACTCAGAATCGTTAGAGATGGAGGTATAGAAGCGCTGGAGAGGGAAATAAAATTCCGAGGGATTACAGGAGTACATACCTCTTTAGCTAGTAAAGACCTGGATAAAGCTGCGCAGAAGATCAAAGAAATGACACGTGATACATTTACAATCCTTGGAATTGCCGTTTTGCATGATGATTTCGGATTTGGACAGAAGCGCTGCCAGAAATTCATGGACGGCATGGACAGGGGAGCTGATTATCTGATGGATGACATGGCAACCTGGGAGGATTATAGGAGATCAATCAAAGAGGAACTGAATCTTGATTTGAGATTCCGTATTAACGATTAGAGGTGAAATAAATAGGCATGGACAAAAGCGAATTTATCCGTTGTGCTGAATTGAGTAATTACGGAACAAGGAAGGAAGCAGAGGAATACGCAACAGCTAATCCAAAAGAAAATTATGATATCAATGATTTTATTGAATTATATCATAATAACCAGAAGGAGTATCGAAATGGATATCATAAAGGGTTGCATGAAGCTTATGGAGTAAATGGACGTACAACAGCTATGAGGAATGGAATAAAGGGTAATAGCAGCGGATCACAAGATTGGGGGGTAATGACCATGGGAAAATACAACACAGAGCGCAAACACAAAGAGGGACAGGAGATGTATAAAGCGGTATATCACTTTATCTTGAAATATTACCGTAAACACCACTATATGCCGTCTACAAGAAATATTGCAGATGGATTAGACATTTCAATGGCTACTGCCAGGAATTATATTAATTTTGCTTGATAATGGTTTGTTGGTAAGCGAGGATCCGACAGAGCAGAGGGCGTATAGATTGAGTTATTCAAAGGTAGAGACCGATTAATCATGTACCAACTGCACAATAGCGTGCCAGTTGCTTACATGGGGAAAGTGAGGAAAATGAAAAAGATATTAGACGCATGTTGCGGAAGCCGAATGTTTTGGTTTGATAAGGAGAATCCAGATGTACTGTTTGCAGACAATCGAGAGGTTCGTACAACGCTGTGTGACGGAAGAGAACTTTTAATAAAGCCTGATATAAACATGGATTTCAGAAATATGCCGTTTGATGACGAAACATTCAAAATTGTAGTTTTTGACCCACCACATTTGATTAATGCAGGAAGCAGTTCATGGCTTGCTAAAAAATACGGAATCCTTCCAAAAGATTGGAAACCATATTTGAAAGCCGGATTTGATGAATGCATGAGAGTGTTAGAAAATGATGGAATTTTAGTTTTTAAATGGAGCGATGAGCAACTTTTATTTTCAGAAGTATTGAAATGCTTTGGTACTAAACCGCTGTTAGGAGATAAACGTGGGAAGACCAGATGGGTGATTTTTATGAAGTAGGAGGATACAAAATGAGAAAGTACACAATAAATCTTCCAAGAGGACTGGAAGTAGATATTTTTAATTTACCAGAGGATTTCAAAGAACAGGTTGAAGAAACATTCAAAAAGTATACATCTGGAATAGCAAAAGCGTATATGTACGCTGACAAGTTAGGATTCATTGACCGTTGCGTAGAATGCCTGAACGGTAATGAGGATTCAGATAAGGTTGTAAATTCACTGGTTGAAGAAGCGATGATTGCCGAATGGAGAAATAATGGTGAAATTATTGAGGAAGATGATATATACAGTTTTGAATTTATGGAAGATTGCTACAAGAAAGGCAAGGAAGATGCAAAACTGAACTCTCATTTCGGAACTGACGATCATCACATTTACGATCAGATTCAGAAAGTTCTGGTGCAGGTAATTACAATTGTGATGAATTATGAAGATAAGGAGGACGCAAAATGTTAATCAGAAGTCAGGATAAAACAATAATAGTAAATATTGATAATGCTTTCAGTATTGCAATTCGAGACATTAATGGAGCGGCATTAATATATGTCGGAAGTCAAGGCAGTTGTTGCATTATCGCTGAATATTCCACCAAAACAAAAGTCATGAAAGTACTGGATATGATCCAGGAAGCCTATGCAGACGCAGAGTTGATTCCAATGACAGTGCCAAATATCGGAAAGATGTTCGCAGAAGCGTCAGCATCGAAAGAAAATGAACTTTTGGATGAAGCTATTGGAGAAGTGCTTATGAATAAAATGGTTTTTCAGATGCCAGCGGATTCTGAGGTGAAAGTATGAGTGATAAACATAAAATATACGATTACATAAAAAGGACAATAAATCCTTATGGAAGACCTTTTGAGGGAACAGCTTACGAGTTGGGACTTAAAATCATGGGTTATATCGAAAATATGGATGATGAGAAAGAAAATTGTTGGATTCCAGTAAAAGAGAGATTGCCGGAAGAACATGATTCTATATTTGCAAAATTCAAAGGAACGGATAACTGGAAAAGAGGAATGTTCGAAAAAACATCTAAATATGTGATTGCTACCGTCATGTTCGATGATGGGATAATGTTAGTAGAGCAGGCGCATACTACTGATGGAATTTGGAGAACGGATAAAAAATTTTTAGGTGGAACAGTAGTTGCATGGATGGACTATCCAGAACCATACAAGGAGGGCTGAATGGGATATTGTAAATTAGACTGCCCAGACGGTGAAACACAGTGCTGCATCTGCTGTACTAAGCAGGATTCTTGTCAGTGCAGATGTGATGATATGGACAGTTATGAATATGCGGAGGAGTGTGAAGATTATGAGGTTGATTGATTTAGTGGTAGCAATAGGTGCAGATGTTTATGAGGGCAGCGAGAAAATCCAGATATGCCATCCAGGGAGAAACTGGGAAGATTACGATGAATTTAATGCCGGTTCAAAATTTCTGAAACCATTTTATGATTTGAAGGTAAAATCTCTATCTGCAATAAATACAGATGTGTTCAGAGTTGATTTGGATTTTGACAAGAAAGAAGGCAAAACAGATGAGTAGACTGATTGATGCTGATGAATTAATCAAATACATCAAAATATGGGAGATTGGAACAAGTATTAGTTCTGATCAGAAAGAGTTCATTGATTGCATTAATAAACAGCCGACAGCTTTTGATGTGGACAAGGTTGTTGGTGAGTTGAAAAGAGATAAATTCATTGAATCGGAATGTATTTTATCTGATGTGCATCAAGGATACAATGCTGGACTGAGCAGGGCGATAGAAATTGTGAAAGGCGGTGGAGTAGATGGCAACTAAACCGATTTTATTCAACACCCAAATGGTTCGAGCAATTCTGGACGGAAGAAAAAGCTGTACCAGAAGAATTGTAAAACCGCAATGGGAAGAGTGCCCGAATTGCAAATATGTTCACAACGAATACATATATGATAACCTGGCAGAGAACGTATACTGTGCAAGATGTGGTTATCCGTTGGAGCCGGAAAGAAGATCGCCATATCAGCCGGAAGATATCCTGTATGTTCGTGAGACTTGGCACAGATATACAAAGCGGGTTGGAAAAGGTGAAGGGTGCCATCTGGAAGAACACTATGGATATAAGGCTAGCATTGCAAATTCTGAAGACGCAGAAGAGCCGTGGAAACCATCAATCCACATGCCGAAAAAAGCTGCTCGTATCTGGCTGAAGGTTACGAATGTGAGCGTGGATCGGTTACAGAATATCACAGAAGATGGCGCAAAAGCAGAGGGAGCAAATTGGAAGAATGGAAAAAACGTTGGTTGGGAAGAAAAAATGTGGCGTACAGCGATAGAAAGATTCGCTAAAATTTGGGATTCCACCATTAAGAAATCAGACCTTGATCGCTACGGCTGGAATGCGAACCCGTGGGTCTGGGTGATCGAGTTTGAGCGGTGCGAAAAACCGAAGGAGGTGTGATATGAGAGAAATTCTTTTCAAGGCAAAGAGCGTTTATGATGGAAAATGGGTTGAGGGATATTACCTAAGAGATCAATATCACATAGGGGGGAAGGACATTATTTTTTATCGGAAGGATTCAGATCTGTTTACAGTATATACCAATATAATTGATATAGAAACCCTCTGTCAGTTCACAGGTCTGACCGACAAGAACGGGAAGAAAATTTGGGAGAACGATATTGTTAATCATAACGGAGAATATGCCCCGGTAAAATTTGGAATGTATTGTTCGAGTTTTGATTACGGAAGCTATAATTTTGGATTTTATGTTGATTTTCCAGAAGAGACATTTTACAGAAAAGAACTTGGATATTGGCACAGAAAGATTGAAACTGCCGGAAACGTGTTTGACAACCCAGAATTATTACAGGAGGAATCAGATGAGTAAAGGCAAGGACATTTCAACCATGTTTACGAAAGAGGAAAATAAAAAAATGGAAGACTTGGGTATGGACTGGCTACAAGAGAAAAAGATACTATCATTAGTCTTTCACAATATGGAGCATTCTTGCAGAAAAGAGGTAAGAGAAGATGAGTAAGTCAGTATTAGTGATGGAAACACCAGAAGATTGTGAATCATGTGTTTTACACGGTGGAATATTCCATTCTTTTTGTAAAATAAATTGTAGATATATCGAAGACTTAAGCTCAAAGCCAGATTGGTGCCCGCTTATGGACTTGCCGAAAAAAGACAATGGAGATTATCCAGCCAATACGTCTGATGCTGGCTTTGCGGAGGGATGGAACCAGTGTATTGATGAGATTACAGGAGGAAATGCAGATGATTGATTTAAGAAATACATGTATCTTGGTTAAGATAAAAGAAGAAAACGAAATGATTCTCAAAGAAGCTGAGAAGCAGGGATTTTATTGGTATGGAAAAGACCATTGTGAGCCATTACGAACACAATATTTTCCGGACATTTTAAAATTTTATGAACATGATATAACTTATGCGGCAAGTGCCAGATCAGACTTTGCTTTCTGTGAGGCATCAGAACTTCTAGGGATAAAAGAAATGACAGTAAGAGAGTTTATTGAGCGGATTGCAAATACTGTACACAATTGTAGCGAATCTAAATGTTCAGAATGCGTATTGGACGAAACGAATACTAAGTGTAATAGGTACTTGTGTAATATACATAATTGGGAAAATAATATAGATGAACTTCTTAAAATTTTAAAATCAGGGAAATCCATAGTTTGTACACCAGAAGAGAAAGCAATTAGCATTCTTGAAAAATTTATCAAGAATCCAGACCGTACAGCAGTAAATTATGAATTTGTAGATGCGTTGAAACTGGCGGTGGAGAAATTGAAAGAGGTGAAATAGATGACTGATGAAATTTTTAATCTTATGGAATGTTTTTCCGGGAGCTATATAAACAGATTTGGAGAAATAATTCTTTCTGAAAAAGGAAATGTATATTTCACAGCAAAGAATTGTACCGATAAAGAAGATATTATCTGCAAGCTACTTGAATGGTGTTCAAGGCCAATGGCAAAAGGAGAGCCGTACAGTTCGCACAAAAGAAATAATGAATGGAGAGAACAACTGATATCAAGCCTTAACAGATATCTGGGTACAAACTTTGGCCAAGAGGATATGTACTGGATTTACGATCAACTTGGAAATGCTGTAAATCATAAACTGACATTAAGGTTCATTAGAAGTGATTTCAATATGGCAATTATATATCAAGAAGTAAAAGAGGCGAAGTAGATGGAGAGATTAACAATTGACGATATGATAAAAGCACTTAGATGTGTTGCCAGTCAAGATACAGAAGGCGACTGCTATAAGGATCACGAGAATTTTAAGCACATGAAAGACGATAAATATAAACGCATTGTCTGTGGAACTGGCGAGAACTTAAAAGATTGGATTAGTGGAAGGGATGCAGTTGGATGCCCATACCACCAGAAAACGTATGGGACTTGCTACGAAGATGGAGAATTGTATTGGTTGAAAGATGTCGCAGAGCTGTTAGAAGAACTGAAATCTTACAAAGGCTTAGAAGAACAGGGCTTGCTTGTGAGGCTGCCGTGTAAGGTTGGAGATACAATGTATGATATTGTAGGAAAACCTCTTAGAATCGTAGAACACAAAGTGGATGCTTTTCATATTGATAAAAAAGGCTTTCATTTACAAATTATTAACGGAGTTTTAGAAAAGAAGCAAGAAGCAAAGGTTTATTTTTCTCGTGAAGAAGCTAAAAAGAAGTTGGAGGAGATGAAGAAGAATGATTGATAGTTTAATAGCATTTACATTTGGAATAATATTCGGATCATTTGGCACTATTTTCTTGGTTGCACATTTTGGTGGCAAGCGTAAATAGCAATAAAAAGGCGGTGATGATATGCGAACCAGGCAAAAGTCACTTGTTGATTTTGGCGTATACCCGGAAGACATTAACCGTTTAAAGGATATATGCCAGAAAGCTACACCAGAGCAGAGACACGATATTTTGCACTGCTGCATAAGCTCTTGCCCTCCAGGGATTGAGCTCCTGGTGTATGAATCTATTGTAACAAACAAATCTTATGATCGTATCATGAAGACAAAGTATATACCGGCAAAGCGAGACGATTTCTATGCATACAAGCGCAAGGCAATGGCTATGTTTTATGATGCTCTAAGAAAACTAAGAGAAATATAATAATACAATTAATATTAAAATGTGGGGACAAATTTTTCTGCCATGTATGGTAATATAGTATATATCTATAGCTATGTACCATATGTGGCAGTTTTTTGTGAGGTGATAATGTGGCAAACTTAAAAGCAGTTATGAGAAAACTTCAAAAAGCTATATTATCTACTGGATTAATTATAAAAATTGGAACATCACAATTCTACAGCTATGAGCAGAAACGATTGATTACAGTAACGATTATATCAACACCTACACTCCATCTTACAAAAAGAGGAGAATGGAAAGATTGTGATTATGAAATATTACGAACTGCATCCCAGTATGATGTAGTCATGTGCTTAAAAGAGATATGGGAGGCGGTCAGAAAATGAGGATAGACAGAGGTGATTAGATGGACTTAACGCCTAAACAGAAAGCGTTTGCAGATGAATATATAAAGAATGGCGGAAATGCATCTGATGCCGCAAGAAAAGCTGGGTATAGCGAGAAAACAGCATATTCAATGGGACAACAGAACTTGAAAAAACTTAAGGTTTCTTCCTATATAGCTGCAAAACAGTCTCTCATCGAAAAACAAAAAGGTACTGATATCATGTCTCTGGCAGAAATTCAGCAACGCCGTTCCATGATCGCAAGAGGTGAGCTGACTGATTCATTCGGATTTGCTCCAGATTTCTCCGATCAGCTCAAATCTATGAATGATCTGGAAAAGACATTAAAAATTAAGCAAGAGCAGGAAGAAAAGAAAGCAGCGGAGGAAGCTGCCAGAAATGCAAAAGAGTATCACATGGATCTGTATAACATTCCTGATTGCTTTCATTGGGCCATTAGAGATATTCGAGACAAGAAACATCTGGAGTATGTGTTTAAGGGTGGACGCGGCTCCACGAAATCAACCACTGTTGGAATGACTATAGTAGAGTTGATGAAGAACAATCATGACATCCATGCTGTGGTTTGCCGTAAGGTTGGGAATACTATTAAGGATTCTGTGTATAACAAAATCAAATGGGCTATTGGAAAGCAGGAATTTACAGAAGAATTTGATTCCAAGTTATCACCTATGGAGATTACGCTGAAATCAACCGGACAAAAGATATACTTCCGTGGTGCTGATGACCCCGAAAAGATTAAATCTATCAACCCTGAGTTCGGATATATTGGCATTCTCTGGTTCGAAGAGTTAGACCAATTCGCAGGACCTGAGGAAATTCGTAAAATTGAGCAGTCTGCGATTCGTGGCGGTGACATTGCATGGATATTTAAGAGTTTCAATCCACCAAAAACGATGAATAACTGGGCTAATAAGTATATTCTCGAACCAAAAGAAAACAGAATAGTTCATTCATCAACTTACTTGGACGTGCCAAAAGGATGGCTAGGGCAGCCATTTATTGACGAAGCAGAACACCTTAAAGAAGTCAATCCAAATGCTTATGAGCATGAGTACATGGGAATTGCGAATGGAAACGGTGGAAACGTATTTGAATATCTGGAGATTAGAAACATTACAGACGAAGAGATCAGTCACATGGACCGTATTTTCCCTGGCGTAGATTATGGATGGTACCCGGATGCCTTCTGCTATCTCAGGACCTATTACGATTCTGCCAGAGAGAAAATATATCTGATCGACGAATTGTATGTAAATAAATGGAGCAACTCCAAGACCGCTGACTGGATCAAGAAAAAAGGCTATGATGATTATACGATGATATGTGATTCTGCGGAACCTAAATCCGTGAACGACTTCCGGGATGCCGGACTTCCTGCCAGAGGAGCAATCAAAGGGCCGGGAAGTATCGAGTATGGCTTTAAATTCTTACAGACAAAGACGCTTGTTATTGACCCGAAGCGAACACCGAACGCATATAAGGAAATCACAGAATATGAGTACGATCGGGACAAAGAGGGAAATGTAATAAGTGGTTATCCAGACGGAAATGATCATGCAATCTCGGCGCTTAGGTATGCTTACGAGCCACTGTTTAACAGAAGGGGGTATAGTGCGTAATAAGTAAAAAAGAATGGATAAAAGATGATTATATATTCCCATTTGATATTAACGGAAATTACTTGAAATCTGTGGGACATTTTAGAAGTTCAACACAAAAGCAACCGTTTTGTCAGAAACAATGTATTGAAAATACAACAATTAATATTGTAAATAACGTATCAATAGAAACGAAGACAACTACAGAGATGTTGGTTTTCTGGATTCCAGGCGAAATGTTAATGGAAAAAGAAGAAACTATTTCAGACAAGAAGATAAACCTGGAAGATTTTGGATTTAAAATCGGGTGACTAAATGGGACTTATAACAACGTTGAAAAGGTGGTTTAACATGATTTTCAAAAAACAAGCCGAAGAGGATTTTAACATCCAGGCAGCAGAATTTCCGGAGATGGAATCACTGATTAACCGGTGTGCAAACATCTATAGAGGCGCGCCGGAATGGTTGGACGATAATAATAATATTAAGACGATCAATTTTGCGAAATCTGTCTGCTCAGAGACAGCTAGGCTTGTAACACTGGCGATCGGCGTTCAGATAGACGGTTCTGCAAGGGCTACATGGCTTCAGGAACAGATTGACAAGGTATATTTCCAGATACGGCACTGGGTAGAATATGGATGTGCTTATGGAACGGTATTTATCAAGCCAAACGGCGAGAGCCTTGACGTATTCACTCCGGCAGATGTGATGATTGTAGATTATGACAATCAGGAAATAAAGGGGATTATATTCAAGGACTATTATACCGTTGGACGGAAATACTACACACGGCTTGAATATCATCGTTTTGTCGAGACTACAATAGATGGCGTGACAACCTATCCGTACTACGTTTCTAACAGAGCTTATGTGTCGAAATCCCCTCAGTCAATCGGCGATAAAATCGACCTTAAACAGACCAAATGGGCTGACCTCATGGCAGATACGCCGCCGATTCTCAAAGCAAATGGCGAGAAGCTGGACGGACCTCTGTACGGAGTTCTGCGGACTCCACAGGCGAACAATGTAGATATCAGTACACCATTTGGCTTACCGATATTTGCAGAAGCAATTGAAGAGTTGAAAGATCTGGACATTGCATACAGCCGTAATGCAAAAGAAATCCTTGATTCTAAGAGAACCGCTCTGGTAGATGACCGACTGCTGATGCCGAGCGGATCACCAGTATCCGCCATGACACCGCAGGCCATGGAGCACAGATGCAAAGAAATGAGCTTGCCGGATTATGTGAAAAATGTATTCGGACAGGATGAGAAAGAGTTTTACCAAGAAATCAACCCGATTCTAAACACTGATACCCGTATAAGCGGCATAAATGCTCTTTTAAGCCAGTTAGGGTACAAGATTGGGTTCTCTAACGGATACTTTGTTTTTAACGAATCTAGCGGAATTCAGACGGCTACTGGAGTAGAAGCAGAACAGCAGAGGACAGTCCAGTTTATCAAAGACGTGAGGGACAAACTGGAATCCTGTCTGGACGAAGTAATTTACGCGCTGAACGTTTACGCTGACCTGTACGGACTTGCACCTGTCGGAGCTTATGAAGTCAATTATGATTTCGGAGACATCCTCTATGTTAGAGAAAACGACCGTGCAAGGTGGTGGCAGTATGTAACTACTGGCAAGGTTCCGGCATGGTTGTATTTTGTAAAGTTTGAAGGAATGACTGAGGAAGAAGCGAAAGCAATGGTCAAAGAAGCCGAGCCAAAGGAACCAACACTATTCGGAGAGGAGTAAAAAGATGGCAGACAAGCCGGTAACAAGGGAAAAAAATACCTCGCATATCTGACAGGCGAAATTCCAAAGCCAATTACAAGAGAGTTTTAGTGAATTAAGTAAAAAAAGCGGAGAGGATTAAAACTCCTCTCCACTTTGCAATAACATTATTAACAGCCAGAATCTTCTCGCTTGGATACAGCAAATGTCCTTACTGTATTTACGCCAGGGACATTGCCATCATCAATGCACTTAGCCATGTGAAGCATAGATATAATTTGTGATGAAGACGGATGTTCTTTACCACAGTTTGGGCAAATTACCTTTTCCGTGTTAATTTGCTCGTTTACGTAATAGTTGCAATTACAAGTGCAATAAATTTTCAGTTTTAAAAACATTTTGCGACACCTCCTTAATAGGTTGATTGTAGCATATTTTTAAAACATGTACCACAACATTTATCGAAAGAGGTGATATATTATACTTAGTCCTGAATATTTACGACAAATTACAGAGGGCAGTGAACAAATTGCTGAAGAATTGCACCAGTATATCATCTCTGAGATCGTATCACGGATGATGGCAAGAATCGGCAGGGGCGAGGACTATATTCTGACCAATGCTGATGCGTGGAGAATCAGAACGTTACAGGAATCCGGTGAACTGTTAGAAGACATTCTGGCAGAACTATCCAGATACACCAAACGTGAGCAACAAGAGCTTCTTGAAGCGTTTGAAGATGCCGGAATCACTGCAATGGAGTATGATGATAAGGTATATAAGGCGGCAGGATTAAGTCCTGTGCCGCTTGAACAGTCACCAACAATGATAAGACTCATGGAACGAAATATGCTTGCGACCATGGGCGAGTGGAAGAACTTCACACGGACAACCGCAAGTGCCGCTCAGAGGCTATATATCGAACAATGCGACCTTGCATATAACCATGTGATGACTGGTGCAGTTGGGTATACGCAAGCCATTAAAGAGGCAGTTAACAACGTTGTGAGTGATGGTGTTACCGTCACATATCCATCTGGTAGAAAAGACACGATTGAAACAGCGGTTGCACGTTCTGTCAGAACTGGTGTGGCACAGGCTACGGGGGATATATCCCTGAAGCGCATGGAAGAAATGGACTGGGATTTAGTTCTGGTTAGTGCTCACATTGGAGCCAGAACGGGTGACGGCGGTCAGAATCCGGGAAACCACTCATGGTGGCAAGGAAAGATATACTCTCGTTCTGGCAAGAGTAAGAAATTTCCGCCATTCTCATTGACCGGATACGGGACAGCAAGCGGACTGTCAGGGGTCAACTGTCGGCATAGCTTCGGAGCCAGTGACGGAGAATTTAACCCTTATGCAGAACTATCGACACAGGATAAAGCTGACAAAGGTAAACAGTACGAAAAGGAACAGCGACAGCGTACTTATGAGCGGAGAATCCGCAAAACGAAGAGAGAGGTTCTTGGGCTGCAGGCAGGAGTCGACAATGCACCGAATGAAAAGGCAAAATTCGCATTACAGCAAGACCTTGACCGGAAGTCTTATCTTTTACAGAAACAAAATGCTGCATATAAAGATTATTGCAAACGGAATGGCCTGAGGGAACTACAAGACCGACTTATGATCGCTAAGTGGAACCGCCAGAACGCCGCTAAAGCCAGAGGAGCGGCAAGACGATATAAGACAGCAAAGGGGATTGACTGATGGATAGATGGGAATATTTCAATCCGAATCCTGTTAAGGATAAGAGAACAGGAGATTGCGTTGTCCGGGCAATATGCAAAGCAACCGGGCAGGACTGGGAAACGGTGTTTGCCGGGCTAATGGTGCAAGCGTGTTCTCTGTCAGATATGCCAAGTGCAAATTATGTCTGGGGAGCGTATCTCTATAAACGTGGATACCGGCGCAAACTGATAGAACAGTCAGAACGATATATCTATACAGTCAATGACTTTTGTACAGACCATCCGACAGGCACATACATCCTCTGCATAGATGGTCATGCGGTAACGGTACAGAATGGCAAATATTTCGATACATGGAATAGCGGTAATGAGATCCCGGTATATTACTGGGAAAAGGAGTAGCTAAATGAACATATCAGAATTCATACAGATTTTTCTCTCTATCTGCGGAGGAGTGTCTATTGTTGGAGGGGCAGCGGCTGTAATCTTTAAATGGATTACACCGGCATTTCGGCTTAATAAACGAGTAGAGACGCTGGAAGAACATGATAGACGAGATTATGAGAGCCTTCAGAGGATCGCAGAACGTGATTCATTGATCCTGGAAGTGTTATCAACCATGTTGGATAGTCAGATCAGTGGGAATAACGTTGAGGAATTAAAAAAAACAAAACAGAAGCTTACAAATTATCTTGCGCAGAATCAACGTTAGCATTAGTAAGGGGTATGCTCATGAAATTATATGTGTTCACTAAGAAAGATATAGACAGATTCTTGATAGAGTGTAATTTCACGCCAGACGAAGAAAAGCTATTCCGGTTGAGATGCCAGGAACACACTCTTGAATACTGCGCAGAGCAGATGAACGTGAGCATGTCCACGGTGAAACGATTAAGCCGGAGGGTAAACAATAAAATAATTAAAGTATGCTAAAAAGTAAGGAGAGGATATTTCTACCCTCTCCCATTTTTAACAAAAATCTTCTTTTACAACCCTTTCAAGTAGTTTTATCACATATTCTGGCGGAGTTCTTCTTTCTGCTTCCCAGTCTTCTATGGTTCTCTTAGGTATCTCGTACTTATCAGAAAAAACCTTCTGGCTCAATCCGGTAAGTGATCTTAATTCTTTTATTGTCATCATACTCTCCTTAGTCTAAAATTTTTAAATACTGTCTGTGACCGCTCATGTTGTTATCCAGAGCATAAAAACAAGGCTTTTCGTTCCCTTGGAGCACTTCGTTAATGCTGTAACTCCATCCCCAGGGAGCTGTTACCATCAGTTCGCCTGCATTGTTTTCGTACGCTTCCCAGCCTTCTGGGATTTCTACTGTCATTTCATCCCAACACGTTGCTGCGCTGTGCGGCGCTCCGTATGTATATACGTTCCTTTTTTCGGCAGATAAAACACCATAATTGCAATAAATTTTAATTTTCATGTCATATTCCTCCTTTTTATAAAACGCGATATCTCACGATATCTTCAACTTTCTCAGGACTTCCATACCAGTATTTTTCATCTGGATTCCATTTAAGCCCAAATTCTTTTAAAGTCTTTCTACAATAAAAAGTATTTCCAGAAACGACTCCATCACCAAGATTAAAAAGAACTTCGCATCCGTCAAGGCAAGCGTTGAAATATTTGCCAAGTTTTGCAAGCTTGAGATCTTCTTTGGCTTTTTCCCATGCTTTTTTAAGAGCTACGGAAATTGTGCATTTACACTGCCTTACGATACTCCATGCATTCTTCATGATTTCCGATTTGTTATACTTCATAATGCTTACCTCCTAAATGATTTCTTATTTCCTCTTTCTGATATTATAATACCACGCAATGCGTGATAAGTCAATACTTTTATGATACTTTTTAGAACTTTTTAGATTGATATATCTATGCAAAAATATAATCAGAAAGGCGGTGCATAACAATCCTTATCAATATAGTTTTGGCGTTCCGATGGAGATATGCGCTGAAAACATGAATGTCAGCCTTGCCACCGCGAAGCGGATCAGCCGCCGGGGAAACTCAAAGATCATTCGCATATGTGGAACTTTATAGATACTTTATTGAGCCTTTGACGAACTGTCAGGGGCTTATTTTTTATGCCAAAATATAAGCATGAAGCAGATGCTTTCCTTTTTGGAAGAATTGGAGGAAATCGAACATGGCAGCATATCCGAACATGTATCAGCCATACCAGCCGTATCAAGACCGTATGGCGCAGATGAACCAATATCAGCCCGTCCCGCAGCCGATGGCAGCGCCGACAAATAACCAAGGAATACTCTGGGTGCAAGGTGAGACTGGAGCAAAGTCTTACCTTGTTGCACCCGGATCATGCGTATTGCTGATGGACAGCGAAGCGGAGCGATTTTACATCAAATCAACAGATGTTTCCGGTATGCCGCAACCACTCCGCGTATTTGAGTACCACGAAATAAACGGAAGAATGCCACAGAAACAGCCGGAAGCTGTCATGAATGATATGTATGTTACCCGTAAAGAGTACCAGGACCTTTTTGACAAATACAATGAGATTCTGGACAAGATAAATTCGTTTCCAGCAAGCGGCGGTTCTACTGTCAAACAAGAGAGCCGGAGATCAAAAGGAGGTGCGGCAGCAGATGAGTAACCCATTATTCCAAATGTTCGGCGGCATGCCGATGGGCGGCAACGGCCCCATGCAGATGATGCAGCAGTTTGCGCAGTTTAAGCAAAACTTTAAGGGAGACCCAAAAGCTGAGGTACAAAAGATGTTGCAGTCTGGCAGAATATCACAGGCGCAGCTTAATCAGGCTCAGCAGATGGCACAGCAGTTTCAACGGATGCTGGGCGGCATGAAATAGTACATTATCCTGGCCGGGAATGTAAATAAATCAAAGGAGATATCAATATGGATGGAACTTACAGCTTAGCCGATATTGCGGCGGCTACCGGAACCAACAACCGGAACAATGATGGAATGTTTGGCGGAGACGGTGTCTGGTGGCTCATCGTTTTATTCATTTTTGCTTTCTGCGGATGGGGTGGCAATGGCTGGGGAAACGGCGGAGGTGGAGCAGCCGGAAGCGCATACACCGATTCCGCAATCCAGCGTGGCTTTGACAACCAGGCAGTTATCAGCAAACTGGACGGCCTGTCCAGCGGCCTGTGTGATGGCTTCTATGCCATGAATAACGGTATGCTTACCGGATTCAACGGCATCAATACAAACGTCATGCAGACTGGCTTCGGCATCCAGCAGGCTATTAACGCCGACACTGTAGCCAACATGCAGAACACTAACGCACTCCAGGCGCAGATTGCTCAGTGCTGCTGCGAGACCCGGGAAGCAATCCAGGGTATAAATTACAACATGGCGCAGAACACCTGTGCACTCCAGAACACCATGAACAGCAACACCAGAGACATTATTGACAGCCAGAACGCAGGAACCAGAGCTATTCTGGACTACCTGTGCAACGAGAAGATATCCAGTCTCCAGGCTGAAAACAATGATCTCAGACGTGCTGCATCTCAGGATCGTCAGAGTGCATTGCTTACTACCGCTATGGCAGCACAGACCCAGCAGCTCATTAATGCGATCAATCCGGCACCGATTCCGGCTTACCAGGTGCCGAACCCGAACACATACTATGGCTGTAACGCTGGATGCAACTGCTGAAAACCTCATATCTGTATCTTCTGATGTTTTGTTGACCTCAACAAGACATTGGATGTTCGGCCCAGAGCCGGTATTACGCAAATCGGCAGGCTCAGTCCTGCCTTTTTGCGATATGAAAAAGGAGAAAACAATATGGCTGAATATGTAGCTGTTGCTGCACAGGAAGTGGCAGCAAATGGAAACGTGGTATACACCAATACCGCTGTAAAAGGAACCACATGTGTACAGCACCGGGAGGGCAGCGGAATAGTTACCCTCAGAGGTATGACAAACCAGTGTAAGGCCCGCTATTTTGTGGACTTTTCTGCGAATATTGCAGTGCCGACCGGAGGGACGGCGGGAGCAATTTCTCTTGCTGTTGCAATCGGCGGCGAACCAGTCTTATCCTCTCAGATGATTTCCACGCCGACCGCGGTAGAAGCGTTTAACAACGTATCTGCCGGAATCTTTATTGATGTTCCGCGCGGATGCTGCTTTGACGTTGCGGTAGAGAATACCAGTACCCAGGCTATCACCGTGGCAAACGCAAATCTTGTGGTTACACGGGTAGCATAAGGAGGTGGGATGATGAGAGATGTTAAAGATTTATGCGCACGCATTGAGGATGAGATCGGCAAGATTGCAGAAAAGGGTCTTTCTGTTAGCAATCTGGACACCGCTTTTAAACTGATTGATATGTACAAGGACATCAAAAACACGGAGTACTGGGACAAGAAGAGTGAGTACTATATGACTGTGCTTGATCAGATGCGTGACGGTGTAGGTGACTACAGCGAACGCCGTGGACGGGATAGCATGGGCCGTTACAGTTCTTCCGACGGCCGGATGATGCCGGACTATGACCGCGGAGCGTCTTACATGCGCCGTGGCGAACATTACGTGCGAGGGCATTACAGCCGCAATGACGGGCGGGATGCTTACGATGATTACATGACCCAGAAACAGAGCTACCGTTCTGGAAAATCCGAAGACTGCAAGCGCAAGATGCTTGCCGCACTGGAAGAGCATCTGGATGGGCTGACCGCTGAGATTGGGGACATGTCTAAGGACGCGGAGTGCCGCGAAGAACGTGACCTTGTGAAGCGGTATGTTGAAAAACTTAGAGATATGTTATAAACGTGTGGATAGCTTACATACGGATAAATGATACATTATAAGCGCAGCAAAGATTAACCTCCTGTGAATCTTTTCTAGCCAATTTACACCTCCCGCGCACGCCCTTAATATAAACGGGTTTATCCCGGAGGTTAAAAGCGGGTGAAATTCCCGGCGTGCGTATTTGCCATACCAATGGCACGGATTTTTGTTTTGGCGAAATCCTCCTTTCCCCTCATAGCCGATAGGCTGTTAAGGCGGCTTACGACCGCCGTGAGGGTTCTTGCTGTTCACCCCTAGCCAATACAGCAAGATTTTTTCACATCGACTTCTTTCTCGAAACACCGGTTGCAATATGTAGCCGGTGTTTTAGGACCGTTAGCTCAGCGGTGAGAGCGCCCGGCTCATAACCGGGTTGTCCGGGGTTCGAATCCCTGACGGTCCATTACCCCGCCCGTGGTCTATCGGGCTTAATCCATTACCTGCGGCGGCAGGTCAATAAACACGGCCAGGAGGATAGATATGCAGAAACTCATTGAAACACTTGGATCATTTGGCATCGAGATTCCGGAGGATAAGCAGGCAGATGTGAAAAAAGCACTGTCTGAGCATTACAAAAACGCCGGAGAGGTTACGAAAACCCTCGCTAAGATAGAGAGTGAGCGTGATGCCTGGAAAGAACGCGCGGAGACCGCAGAAAACACTCTTAAGAGCTTTGAGGGAATTGACCCGGAAAGCATTAAGGGAGAGCTTGCAACCTGGAAACAGAAAGCGGCAGATGCAGAGAAAGAGTATAACGACAAGATCTATGAAAGAGATTTTGCGGATGCTCTCAAAACCGCACTGGAAGATGTTAAATTCTCTTCCGCATCGGCGAAAAAAGCGGTTATGGCTGATATCAAGGATGCCGGGCTTAAGCTTAAAAACGGCAAGATTCTGGGCCTTAACGATCTTCTGGAGCAGATGAAAAAAGACGATGCGTCAGCTTTTGTTGACGAAGACCAGGAACAGGCAGAACATAACCAGGCGCGGTTTACAACCAGTATCAGCAAGAACACCCCGCCGGGCAAACTGACGAAAGCCGATATCATGAATATCAAGGATGCCGGAGAACGTCAGGCTGCCATTGCAAGCAACATGTCACTGTTTGAGTGATCCAATAACCGACCATGCGTTTTGAGCGTGGCCGCTGACCTACACACCTTTTAACAGCTATAGGTAGAAAGGATTTTTTTATGGCAAAAACCAATCTTATTAAGCAGGAAAACATCCAGGTTCGCGCACGCGAAGTGGATTTTGTTACCCGTTTTGAGAGAAACTGGGAGCACCTGCGTGAAATTCTTGGCGTGCTGAGAATGATTAAGAAAGACCCGGGGTCTACTCTTAAATCTAAGTACGCACAGGGCACTCTTGAGAGTGGAAAAGTTGGAGAGGGCGAGGAAATCCCGTACTCCAAATTCGAGGTCAAGGAAAAGAGCTACGCAGAGATCACCGTAGAGAAGTATGCAAAAGCGGTATCCATCGAAGCCATCAAAACCTACGGTTACGATGTGGCTGTGGAGCTGACTGACGATGAGTTTCTTTTCGAACTCCAGACCGATGTTACCGGACGTTTTTACACCTATCTTAAGACCGGAAGCCTTACCTCTACTGAGAGTACCTTCCAGATGGCTCTTGCTATGGCAAAAGGCCGCGTTGAGGATAAGTTCAAGCAGATGCACAGATCTATCCCAAACGGAATTGTTGGCTTTGTGAACGGTCTGGATGTGTATGAGTACATCGGTGCGGCAAACATCACCGTGCAGAATCAGTTCGGTTTCCAGTATGTTAAGGACTTTATGGGATTTAACACCATCTTCCTGCTGTCCGAGAGCGAGATTCCGCGCGGCAAAGTCATTGCTACCCCGGTAGATAACATCGTGCTGTACTATGTTGACCCGAGTGATTCCGACTTTGCAAAGGCCGGACTGGTTTACACCGTGGCAGGCGAGACGCCTCTGATCGGCTTCCACACTCAGGGCAACTACCACACAGCAGTTTCTGAAGCATTTGCCATCATGGGCATGGTACTGTTTGCAGAGTACCTGGACGGCATCTCTGTTATCAGCTTCGGCGGCACTGAAACCCTTGGTGATCTGACTGTGGCTTCCGCAGAAGGCACCGATAGCGGAACCACTAAGCTGACCGTTACCCCGGCAAAGGGGAATGAGGGCAATGTATACAAATACAAGGTTGCATCCAGTCAGACAACCGTGGAGTACGGCCAGAACGTGAAGAACTGGAGCGCATGGGACGGCAAGTCCGATATAACCGCTGCAACCGGGCAGGTTATCACGGTAGTTGAGTGCGACAGCACCTATAAGGCACTGAGCGCAGGACATGCGACAGTAACCGCAAAGGTGTAAGGAGGGTTCCGGCATGGCATATGCAGACTATGAGTTTTACAAAACATCATTTTTCGGCAATGTTGTGCCGGAATCTGATTTTAATCGGTTTTCTGAAAGAGCCAGTGACTTTATCGACGTGCTGACCTTTGACCGACTGATGGACGGCCTGCCAGGGGATGAACGGCAGCAGAAGCGCATTAAGAAAGCCGTCTGTGCTGCGGCTGATATCCTGTATCAGATTGATATTGCGGAGCAGAACGCGGCATCGGCGGCAACTGGCGCGGCTACCACCTTACCGGGTGGCGGCACGACCACAGGAATAGTAACCTCTGTATCATCCGGCAGTGAATCCAGATCATACGCAACGCCACAGCAGATTGGAGCGAGTGCAAAGGAATGGAGTGCGGTGTATGCCGCCGCTGGAGATGCACAGAAAACGAACGACTTGCTCTTAAAGACAGCGTTACCGCTTCTGATGGGAGTAAGGACGGATGATGGAATACCAGTTTTGTATGCAGGAGTGTGAATATGAAGTTTAGAAAAAAGCCTGTTATCATTGAAGCATTTAAGTATGATGGTGATCTGAAAGACCGGAACGGCTTGTTTTGCGTTCCATTTTGGGCGCAAGAAGCTTATAAAAAGGCATTATGTATTACGGCGCAGAAACTTGTGATTTACCTCCGTGTGAGCTGTATATCGAAACATTAGAGGGAACACATCATGTTTCTGTTGGAGACTATATTATCCAGGGCGTAAACGGAGAACTTTATCCGTGCAAGCCAGATATCTTTGAAAAAACTTATGAGGAGGTGAAAGAGTAATGGAAGCATTATTCGCAAACATGACCGTGATTCTGGCAGTGATCGGGATTCTGGCTTTTTGCGTATCGGTCATCACCCAGGTTTTTAAGGGTGTAGGTGCCCTGTCAAGGATTCCGACCGATGCGCTGGTGTTCGTTCTTTCCATCGGTATTACTGTAGCCGCTTTTGTGGCATACATGCAGTATATCCAGATGCAGATATTATGGTACATGATTCTGGCTGCTATCATGGCGGGCTTTATCGTTGCCTTTGTAGCTATGTATGGCTGGGAAAAGCTCACGGAGCTGTGGAAAAGAATGAGTAATAATGGGAAAGACTGGAGTAAGTAATGGGAAACATACCGTTCCGGCAGACAAGGTTCTGGGAAAACTGCGAGAAAAGAATATTTGACGGCGTGGGAAAGTATGACATTCCGGAGATACAGGGAATGTATGATGTTGATGAAATATCAGATTTCATCGGATGGAACTATGCTCTGAAAGAAAAGCACCCGGAAGATAAAGCGGTACATTTCTTTGTCGATGATTACCAGTTTAACCGCCTGTGGACGAACCCAGATGCGTATCTGGAGAAGCTGAAACGGTTCCAGTATGTGTTTACGCCGGACTTCTCCCCATATGCAGACTTTCCAAAAGCTGTGCAGGTGTTTAACCACTTCCGCAAGCATTGGATTGGCGCATATCTGCAAGAGAACGGCGTGCGTGTTATCCCTACAGTCACATGGAGTTATCCTCCGTCATACGATTTCTGTTTTGACGGTGAGCCGAAAAACTCTGTGGTTGCTATCAGCAGTGTAGGTTGCATGAAAAGAAAGCGTAACAAGCAGATGCTCATTGATGGTTACAACGAGATGGTTAAGCGATTGGAGCCATCCTGCATCATCTTTTATGGCATGGTGCCGGACGAATGCAAAGGGAACATCATTCGCGTGAAGCCGTTTCAGGACAAGTTTAAAAAGGCGGTGTGTGGCTGATGTATGACAAGACGTTAACGGTATTTAACTTCTACAACTCCAAAACCGCAGGCTTATCATACTGGTATCCGCACATCCTGTCTTGCGTTGACTTGATAACCGATCACGGCGCAATTCTGAAAAAGTATGGCCCAGACAGTACCGACAATGCCGCACTGCATATTGCTTACACCCCAGACGGGGACAAGGTGATGGTGCAGCGGTCAGACGGTGCAGCGGTGCCGTGGCTCCCTCCGAAAGCATGGGCGGCGCAGGTAAATGATGATCTTCCGGACAGCATCACCTTCGGCCCAGAGGACTTTTTCTGGCAGGGTGAATGGACTGGTGGTGTGGTTGTGGATGATGATTACCGAAATGGTTTTTACCAGTACATGAACAGCAGCCGCGACAATGTTTACAAGATAACCAGTGTAGGTGGACCGTATACGGTTATCCCACATTTTGAAATCTTAGGAAAGTAGGCAGTTATGGCAAAAGGTGAGAGTGGTTTTCAGAAATCCGGCAGTGGTGGATCTATAGTGGGGCCGGAACCATCCGGCAGAAAAATGAGCCTTGCAAGATTTTTAGAAAATCTTCAAAAAAACAGCGCTTCCGGTATGTTGGACAGCTTACAAGACCTTTCACCTAAAGCTGGAAAGGCAAGCTTTTTTACAAACGGTAATGCCGTTAAGTTTCAAGAAGCTGTTATTGAATCTGGAACTGATAAGGCATCCATACGTTTTATAAATGGGTGGAATCCTGTGCAGGTCAGCAGTCCGACGAGCGCAATTAAGCAAACGATAGAGGTTGTATATTACAAAAACGGAAATGCTTCGGCAATTCGGAAACTGGACGAAAAAAGCAGTAAAAGCTTAAAAAATGCAGAAAAAAACTATCGTGAGATGCTCGAAAAGTGGAAAAAACTGACAGGACAGAAGTCTATATCTTTTAGGTGATTTTATGGCAAGGAGAAGCAAGCGCTTTTATCTTAAAAATCTGTCATACAATGTTGGCAGCATTCATCTGAAACTCGATATGTCCCGCTTTGAGCGGCAGTTTCAGCAGGCACAATACTATCTGGACGGCGCTGTCATGAACAGTATGGTGCCGTATATGCCGATGGTAACGGGCAGCTTTATCAATACCACCCGTGCTGCCAGTGCTGCGGTACAGGGAAGCGGATTTGTGTATGCCGGATATGGCCCACAAGGGCGTTATCTGTACGAGGGTAAGGTTATGGTTGATGAACTGACCGGATCACCCTGGGCGCGGCGTGGAGCACGTAAGGTGCTTGTGAGTGAGTACACAGGCAAGACCAATGCACGGGAAAACATCACTTACACGCACCAGGCACACCCAAAAGCACAGGATCACTGGTTTGAAGCGGCGAAGCAGGCAGACGGAAAGACATGGATCAAAGGCGTAAAGCGCATAGCTGGAGGTGGTAAGCATGGATAAGGTCATAGGGCGGGACGCAAGCGGGTTTGATATTCTCACTCGTGCTGTGAGAACCCTTTTAAATCAATATCCCGGCCTGGAAGATGGCGAGGTCATTAAGTTTGAGGAGCTTGGGAAAGAATCCGGAATAGCTTTTTCGGCTGAAAATGGGGCGTTGGTGTACGCAGAATCGGAAGATGTCTGCGGCGGCATCCATCAGCAATGCCAGTATCCGTTTTACGTGGTATACCGCACAGCAGCCACAAAAGAACGGCTTAAACTGAATGTACAAGACTTCCTTGACACCCTCGGAAAGTGGATATGCCGGGAGCCTGTTGCTATAAACGGCACTCAGACGCGTCTAGCGGCCTTTCCGGCCCTGTCTGATGGTCGAGTGATAAAACGCATTACCCGCGATAACTCATACGGTTTAGAGCCGAATGGGGAAGCGGTGCAAGACTGGGTGCTGCCTGTTACAGTGCAGTACACCAATGACATAGAATATGAAGCGTAGTAGCGCAGAAAGGACGAATTTATGAAGCTTACCAGAGGTGCATATAGAACCTTTCTTGATTCAACTTTTGGTGGAACTGGTACACCTAAATGGTGGCGTATCGGTAAATACAACGACAGTATGAGCGTAGCTCTGAACCCGGATGTGTCCACAAACAAAAACATTTGGGATGAGACCTATGTTGAGGATAACGGATATGAGCCGTCTATCGAAGATATAACATATTATGCAGATCCTACTGATGCTATTTATCCGATGATTCGCGATATCGCAATGAACAGACTTCGCGGAGATGAGTGCAAGACTACAATCCTCGAAGTTATCATTGAGGACACCGAGAAAACTAACCATCGTGCATGGACTGAAAATGTTGTTATTAAAACGAGCGAATACGGCGGTGGTACCGATGGTTTCACCATTCCGTTTACTATATATTTTGATGGCAGCAGAAAGAAAGGCTATGTAACCATTGAATCAGGGAATCCGTCCTTTAAAGAGGGCGAGATTCCGCTGGACTAAGAGGAGAGAGTGAATTATGGGAAATATTATTACCATTGATGATGGTAGTGAGGTCTTTGACATCGTAAATCAGCGTGGCGAGCATCTAGGCCAGTTTACTTTTATTCCATCGGATTTTGACATAGTGAACAGATATGATGAGACAGTGAAAACATTCGAGGAATTACAGGGCGAGCTTGAAAGAGGGGAAAATACTGATCTCAATGAGATCAGCCGGAAAATGTGTGAAAAGATAGATTACCTTTTCGCGGCTCCGGTGTCTGAGAAGTTTTTCTCGATAACATCCCCATTTACATTTCTTAATTCTGGCCAGTTTTTCGTTGAAAATGTTATTAATGCCATCAAAACTGTTATCGAGCAGAAGCGTGGAATCCGGCTCCAGGCCGTGCAGAACCGCGTAAAAGAATATACGCAGAAATACAAGGCAGCTCCTGGGGGAAGATACCTTTCCCCACTTAAATGATGCACTCATGGGACTTACCATTAACCCTTACGGTTGGTGGTAAGTCTTATGGTATACGGACAGATTTCAGACCGTGCCTGGATATTATGACAGCATTTAATGATGCAAATCTTGACGATGCAGGAAAGTATCAGGTCATGGTGGATATCCTTTATGAAGAAAGTATTCCAGAAGATGATATTCCAGAAGCAATAGAACAGGCTTTGTGGTTCCTGGACTGTGGGAAACCGGCAGATAATATACCGCGCCCGCGTGTTATGGATTGGGAACAGGATGCACCAATTGTTTTTTCTGCTATTAACAAGATATCTGGGCGTGAGGTTCGCGATCCGAACCAATATATGCACTGGTGGACCTTCATCGGGTACTTTGATGAGATCGGAGATGGAACATTTTCCCAGGTTCTTGCAATTCGGCAAAAACGGGCAAAAGGCGAGAAACTGGAGAAATGGGAATTAGAATTTTTTAAAAACAACAGGTCTATGGTGGAATTAAAACAGGCAATGTCCAACGAAGAAAAAGAACAGTGGCGCATTGAACAAGAAGCTGTGGACGCTCTGTTCTACACGTAACGTAAGGCGGTGATATATTGACGGCAGATGGATCAATAGTAATCGACACAGAGATAGACACCAAGGGCATGAAGCCAGGAACAGAAGAGGTAGAAGCCGCCGTAAGAAGAATGGCGAATGGGATTGATGATCTTGGGAAAAAATCAGAAATCGCAGTCCAGAAGCAGGCCGCCGCTTTTGCGAAACTGAATAGCCTGTATGCCGCACAGGAACGGAAGGTTGAAAAGCTACGTGAAGCATTGGAAGCGTATGCCGAAACGAAGATACCTACACAGGCATACGCTGAGGTTCGAAATCAGATAGAAAAGACAGAACAGAAATTAACAGCTCTGCTTGAACGTCAGCAAAAGTTTTTGGACACTGGAGGCAGAACCAACAGTAGCACCTATAAAAAAATGCAGTATGACATAGAGCAGTTAAATAATTCGTTAAAATATGCAAAAGGTGAATTGAAAGATCTGGAAGATTCTGGAGGAGCCTTTACACTTGGAAAAGATACAGATAAGTTTTCCCAGATGTCCGACAAGTATGCAACAGAAGCTAAAAAGCTCAAGCAGATGAATGAATCTCTAGGAATATCGTATAACCGAGTGAAAAACGAATTTGAGGAGTATAAAAAACGGCTCCTTGGTATTGACGGTGCCAGCAAAAAAGCCACAAACTCAACAAAAAAACTTGGGATTCAGATGAAAAAGAGTCAAAAACCAACCAAGAAGTATGGAGAGGCATTGAGTGGCGTGGTACGGCGCTTGATTATGTTTCGGCTTTTGCGTTCTACTATATCTCTTGCATTTAGATCGGCCCGTGAGGGAATGGAGAACCTTGCTCAGTATTCTCCAGAGACAAACAAGGCCATATCGAATGTGCTTTCGTCACTTACGCAGTTGAAAAATTCATTTGCTACTGCGTTTTCTCCGGTCGCAGAATATGCGTCTCCTGTACTGGTAGAATTCATCTCATTGCTTTCGGAAGCTGTTACATGGACTTCCCAGTTTTTTGCGGCTCTTACCGGGAAGGACACATATACCAAAGCAACAAAGGTAGAGGAAGACTATGGCGCTGCTTTAAAAGAGAGCAACAAGCAGATAAAGGAACAGGAAAAGGCGAATAAAAAGCTGACGTATTCGTTTGATGAGCTTATCCAGGCCGGGAACAAATCAGATCAGGACAAGACCGGGTATGTCGGACCTACACCAGATCAGATGTTTACCACGGAAGAGGTATCAAACGACATAAAGGCCCGTGCTGATGCAGTGAAAAAGATATTCTCCGGCCTGTTTGCTCCGCTGAAAGAATCGTGGCTTGATAATGGACCGGAAGTGATGCAGTCACTCACAAATCTGTTTGTATCCGCAAAACAGCTTGCAAAAGATGTTGGAGCATCGTTCATGCAGGTCTGGAATGTGGAGGGTTACGGAAAGGCAATAACGGACAATCTGCTTATAACGTTTGCCAATTTGGTACAAACTGTTGCAAACCTTATAACGCAGTTTGATAAAGCATGGGTTTCAGGTGATACCGGAACGAACATACTGCGGCATCTTGGAGATATTCTTGTTACATTATCTGGATTCTTCCGTGATGCGTCTGAAAGCATTAAGGATTGGTCAGCCAATTTAGATTTTTCCCCACTCTTGGAATCTTTTGATAATGTACTTGCATCAGCGAATCCGGTTGTACGGGCTATCGGTTATTTGCTTTTATGGTTTTTAAATAATGTTTTGCTTCCAATAACAAAATGGGGTCTCGAGCAGGGATTACCGGAGGTTTTCGAACTTATAGCAGCATCTCTCGATCTTTTATATTCGGTTATCGAAACATTGGCGCCTACCGCTGAATGGTTTTGGAACACTTTTTTACAGCCGTTTGGTGAATGGAGTGGCAAAGTTATTATTGCAGCGTTAAAAAAACTGGTTAATGCATTACTTAAGTTTTCTGATTGGATTTCTGAAAATCAGTCACTTGTAGAATCAGCAACTGTAGCTGTCCTTGCGTTTTTTGCCGCATGGAAATTTCTTGCGTTTTTAAATGGAGTATCACAAATCATAGCTAAATCAGGTGAGCTTATTGTTATGTTTTTAAAAATGATTGATGCAATCGACCCAGTTGCGTTATCCATAAGCGGAATAATAAGTTTGGTTGCAGTACTGGCAAGAAACTGGGATAAAATGACTCCGACAGAAAGAATGATAAGCGGCCTTCTGGCAGCAGCTTCCGCGGTTGGTGTTCTTGCTGTTGCTCTTGGTGCACTTTCTGGTGGCGTAGGCGCGGCGGTTGTGGCAGCATCTCTTGCGGCAGGAATAGCAGCTGCAACGATTGCGATTGATGCAGGCAAACGGAAGACACAGTCTGTCTACAGCAGTGCTGGGGGTGGAAGAGCTGCAAAATACGCTTCTGCGGCTGCAACATACAATATGCCACGCCTTGCTACTGGTACTGTAGTACCGCCACGTGCCGGAGAGTTTGCCGCAATCCTTGGAGATAACAAGCGCGAGACAGAGGTTGTTTCCCCGTTAAGCACGATGAAACAGGCATTGAAAGAAGCTCTGGCAGAAAGCGGAGGTAGTCGGGACATAACGGTTATCATGGAAGTGGACGGTCGGCGTTTTGGACAGGCAGTGTACAAGGCAAACAATGAAGAAAAACAGCGTGTAGGTTTAAGGATGGTGACAGTGTGATAAACGGTGTTTTTACTATTGATGGCTTAGATCTGCGCATCCAGGTTACAGACCTGGAACGCAGCTTTGCTGTTACCGACAGCGATAATTCCGGGCGTGTGCAATCCCGTAGGATGTACAGGGACATTATAGGTACATTCTATAATTACACACTCACTGTAGACCCGGATAAAAGCAACAGGGCAGATTATGATACATTTTATGATATCATTTCGGCTCCGGTTGAGTCCCACACGATGTCTTTTCCTTACGGTCAGGAAACGCTTGAATTTGAAGCCTACGTCACAAACGGTAAAGACAAGCTAAAAAAAGAAAAAGACAAAGACGGGAACGACATAAATAAATGGAGCGGATTATCTATTGATTTTATCGCAATGGAGCCGCAGAGGACATGATATGAAAGAAAAAGTGAGATCAAAAACAACCGGGACAGGACTAAAAATAGTATATGATGATGTGGCTCCATATGCAAAAGATAACAGTTCTCCCAAAATCATGGATACTGGTTTACGACCACATAAAGGTTTATATCCAAAAACTGGTTTATACCCAAATGCAACAACGACAAGAAGAGAGTTTCCGGATCTCCGGCGGGATGATCTGACTTATCCCGGATATGCACTTTGCTATCCGGGATTTTCCCTTTTAAATGGTCAGTACATAAATATCCCAGAAGATCATGAAGATTATGGATATATCAGTGACGAGTGGTCAAACGAAGACGGCATATTCGGCTACTCTATAAAAACTTCTGGCCTTATGCCGCAAATTGGCCTTTATCCACGTGTTTTCCTTTATCCGTCTGGCGGACGGTACATTATGATGAATCAGCCGACCCTTACCATAACATTTAATGGCAAGTTCTCTAGTGTAGGTATTCTGCTTACATTCAATCTTCTATCTGGAGATTATGCAACCGGTTTAAATATCAAATGGTACGAGGACGGTCATTTGCTTTCATCTAAGGATTTTTCACCGGACAGTAGCCGCTATTTCTGTAATAACTTCGTTCAAAATTATAACATGCTTGCAATAACATTTAAAAAGACTTCAAAGCCGTACAGGCCGGTGTTCCTCACCAGAATAGATTACGGCATCTACAGAGATTTCCTGTCCGATGAGCTGGTTACTACTGATTGTATACAAGAGATCAATGCAATATCTGAGAATATCAGTATAAATACCTTATCTTTCACTGTACGCACCAAAAGCAATATTCCGTTCGATCTCCAGAAAAAACAGAAATTGGCAGTTTTTTTTGATAATGACCTGATTGGAAACTTTTACCTTAAAAATGGATCGAGGAAAAATGTTTTTGATTATTACCTGGATGCGCACGATGCGCTGGGTGTCCTTGACGGAAATGAGTATGTCGGCGGGATATACTCTGGGGAGCTGGTAAAAGATGTGGTAGCCGATATCTTTTCTGGTGAGGACTTTACCTGCGCTATAGACCCGTCCTTGTCAGATCAGGCTCTTTACGGGTACATACCATATACCACAAAGCGTAATGCTCTGGTGCAGATTGCGTTTGCGATAGGAGCTATAGTTGACACATCGAACGTAGATGGCGTAGCTATGTATCCGCAACAGAATGATGTAACAGGAACATTTCCGGCATCAGATACGTTTGACGGCGTAACCCTGGAACGCTCTGATATCGTGACCGGTATAAGGCTTACAACACATACATATCAGCCGTCAGCTGAAACACAGGAAATCTATAACGAGACACTTTCTGGAACGGCTGAGATAGTTTTTTCAGAACCTTACCATGACCTTTCTGTTTCTGGAGGTGCCGTAGTAAAAAGTGGCGCAAACTATGTGGTGGTATCTGGCACCGGAGAAAAAGTTACTATAATAGGCAAGAAATATATCCATAATACAAGCCAGATTTTAAAGGAAAATCCTGACATTGTATTTAATAAAAACATTAAAGAAGTTACTGATGCTACGCTTATAAATGCACAAAATGCAGAGCAGGCCATAGACCGGATCTATCGGTACTATATGCGCGCCGAAAGCGTTACCGGAGATGTTTTACTAAAAGATAAAGTTGTCGGTCAGCGAGTCGAAATCGACACCGGATATGATGGAAAAAAGTCAGGTGTAATTGAAAGCGTAGACTACAGTTTTGGAAATGCAATAAAAGCAAAGGTGACGATTCATGAGTGAAATTTTGAATGGGCTTATATTTGATCGGACTCAGGCCGATATTGAGTCTCTTACTAAGAAAGCTTATATAGACTATCAGGATTTAAACCGTGTAGAAACGGCAGTAAAATGGGTGTCTTATTTTTTAAATCGGTGTGGGTACAAAAACACTACGCGGAACAAAACGAACTGGAGCATGAATGATTTTCGAACAGAAAAAGATATGGAACGTCTTAGGTCAAATATAAATTCTATTCGCTCCGCGTTTTATGCACCGGTCAGCACCCCTTTGACTCCTGCAAAGATAACGTATACGTCCATTTGGCAGGCAAATGCCATAGAACAGATCATTTACGATATCGGCATGATTGCAGAAAAAATTGAGCCGGGGCTGAATCATCTGAGTTTTAACCTTGGAACTCGCGGCTTTGGGAACAGGAGAGTTAATCTATGAGTTTAAAAACGGATTATAAAGACGATATTTATTCTGGGAAACGGCGCTATCGAATAATCCAGAACGATGATGGAACAGTATCATTTGATGATGTCACTGATTACACGCAAGATGGCGATATTTACAGTGCCGGAGATGTTAATGCAACAAATAAGGCGGTTAACCAAAACGCTGGTGATATAGCGGACATACAAAAGTTGCGGTATGCCACATTTAAGGCCGCTGATTGGTCTCAGTCCGCGCCTTATATTCAGCGTGTTGCAGTACAGGGTATGACGGTAAACGATGTGCCTATCATATCTTTACATATTGCAGATGGTACCACATCCGCGAATGCAAAATCACAGGGTAAAGCGTATGGGTATGTTGATCGCGCTGTCTCCGGAGGCGGCCAGCTTGCGCTTTATTGCTATAACTCAAAGCCGACGGTAGATTTTACCGTAGCTATAAAAGGAGTGTAAGTATGGCAGATGCGATAGTATTGCGCGGCGGTTCTGGTTTTGATGATTCACAGCTTACAGCTACGCCGGATAAGGTCAGGAATGGGAAAACGTTTTATGGATCCGGAAGTGACAGCATACAGACAGGAACTGTTACCGAGATTGCTGCAGAAACAGTAACGTTACCGCTGAATGGATCTTACACCATACCGCAAGGCATCCATTCTGGAAACGGCAAGGTGGTACAGAGTTTGCAGACAAGCCCAGGCGGTACCGTATATCCAACCAGTGAAAAACAGACTGTGCAAACCGCGAATAAATACATGACGGACGATGTATATGTGGCACCGCTTACCGGACTTAAGCCAGAAAACATCAAAAAAGGCGTAACTATACTTGGAGTTACCGGAACTTATGAGGGGTACAGTTGATGGGAGAGTGTATTATTAAGCGTCAGGGCGGCGCAGTAGATGTTTCAGATCTTACAGCCACACCAGCAGACGTTGTGGCAGGTGAAAAGTTTTATGGTTCCGGAACAGATGAGATTCAGACTGGAACCCAGAAAAAGAACGGAAGGATCAGTAAGGTGCTTGGGGCAAACGAGACGTATGTTATTCCGGCTGGATATGTCGATGCAGGATCTGCGGTAACTCAGAACATTGTTACGCAGGGAGAATTGACGGTTAATCCGGTCGCAAACGGGTCCTTGCTCAATGTATCTGGTAAGTATATGACTGGAGACATAGTGGTAACTGGCGTGGATAATTTGAAGCCCGAGAACATCAAAAAAGGGGCTTTTATCGGTTCTGTTGCTGGCACATTCGAAGGATATGTGAATACAGATCAGCTTACGCCGTATTGGTATGGTGTGTTTCCGCCTGGACAAACTGGTTTTTATGACAGTGCGTTTTACCAAAATCCTAGTAGTGCCGGGTCATCTTGGGACAATTACAAAACATCTGTGTATGCTCAGATGTCTGTAGATTGGAGTTATGATGTAGATGATTCTTTGCAAGGAAAATGCATTAGAATTGAGGGGAAAAGAATACGTTCTGCACCCGCAACTGCGGTGGCTCCGTTTGTGACGTTCGAAAAACAAATAAATATCGGATCCGCAAAAAGCGTAACGATATGTTACACATTGCCAGCAAGAGCTTATGACCAGGACTTGTCTGTGGTTATACTATCTCAAAACAGACCAGGCGTTTTCTATGAGAATCCTTTATATAGGAACGGAAGTTTTTATTCAGGTACTCTTGGGGCATTTGAATTATATCACCTTGATACAACATCGGACGAAGATGCATGGATAACAAGAACATATACTGTACCAAACTCAGGTCAATACAATTTTGTTACATTTTTGCCCTTTAGAATTCCAGCAGATTATAATACAAGCGCGTTTGTATCAAAAGTGCGCTACATAATATTTAATAAATAAAGGAGATAATTATGAGTGAAGAAAACGTATCTTTACCAGTAGCGCAAGCACTAGCATCAGCACTTGCAAAAATAGAAGCGTATGTTCCAACTGAGTACGTTGATAACTCTGAACCAGACCTTGATGCAGAGCATCTAAATCACGCGGAGCAGGGAATCATGAGAGTGACAAACCTGTTAAATGCTGCTGTCGATGTTATACAGGGGCAGGAAAGCCGCCTTGCGGATGCTGAAACAAAAATCGGTACCGATGCGCTGACCGGCGGTATGACAGATTTATCCAGTGGTCTTAATGCGGTAAATAGTGATTTTGCTTGTGCAAAATACGCAAGTGATATCTTTGTGAAGACAAATGGTTTATTCGTCTACTATAACGCTAATACAAAAAACAGTCCTTACAAAGCAGGTACAACACCGGCAGCGGAAGGACTATGTTTAATAACCGGAGATCCAGATACATATTTTTCCGCCTTCTCTTTTGACAAAGGTGGTGAACACATCTGTATTTACAACAAAACACCTGATGGTGTGACTAATTGGAAGCGATTAGTTTAAAAATGTTTATTTATTATATTGGTGTTCTATTTGAAACAATCTCCCCTTTTACAATGAGATTCCCAGTGTAATCAAGAGACATAATTGGAACAAAGTCGTGATTATAAAATACTACTTTTCCAGATTTGTCAGTTTTCATTAGAAATGAATATGCATTACTGGCTATTAAATACAGGTAATTATCTTCTATACGTAATTCACCTTTTAGAGTTCCGCCTGTTATGTTTAATTTTTTATCTAAATCACTATTTAACGGGGATATTCAAAATGTGAAAAAGCATTACTATGGATGTATCAAATATCTTACAGAAAGAAAGGAAACATCTTATGGAAAAAGAAATGAACATCCAGGAACCATTACACCGAAACTGTGCACCTCATGATGCAGCACACTGCGATATCAACGATCATCATAACAACGCGAAAAACGGCTTTGATGCTGAGGCTGATGACTGCGGCCATACTGTGCAGTCCGGCCCTGGAGTTGGAATTCCGAAAGGTGCAGGCCATCCGGTTAATGGAACTGTTGTAGCTGGATTTACTCCAACCAGCGCTAAGGGGAATAAAGATAAAGATCAGAAGCACGGGCCTGGTGCAAAATAACGCGAATATTCTGAGGTCGGAAATGGTTCCTGACACACTCCGTGTTGAGTACCTGAGATGATGGATACACCGCCCATCCAGAATAATTCGTGTTGCATTTCGTGTTGCATAGTATTTAAAGATGTATCATTTTTGATATATTTATGCGACAAGTGATAAATACTTATAACACCAAAAGCCGCATAAAACCTAAGCTCTAGGTTCTATGCGGCTTTTGGTGATTTTGGACCCACAGGTTCAAGTCCTGTTGCCCGCACTGAAAATTTGGCTTAAAATCAGGACTTTTCGGAGTTCGTGTTGCATTTTGTGTTGCATAGCTCAGAAAAGTAGTCATTAGCCTTACGATTCATAGCTTCTTCTTTGCTCTCCATAACATGCCGATAAATCTGCTTTAACACTCCATCATTTCCCCACCCGCCGCGCTGCATGATGTATGCGTCCGGTATTCCTATCGCGTGCTGAATGGATGCACAGTAATGGCGCAAATCGTGAAAACGGAAGTGAGGTATTCCGGCTTCTGCCAGTATGTCAGAAAAGCAGTTTGATATCTGATATGGCATTAGTCCGACCATATTTTTGCCAGTTCTATTTTTTAGTTTTTGAATAACGAAATCAGGAAAAGTTATGTATCGGTCCCCGGCATAGCTTTTTGTTTTTTTATACACCCATTCGTGGCTGTCATTCAGCACCATAGCATATTCCACATACACTACATTCCCTACGACATGATCGGATGCAAGCGCGCATATCTCGCTGCGCCGCATCGGCCCGAATGCAGCCAGAAGAACAGGAAGCTCCATGTCTGTATCCTTTACCGCCGCCATAAGGCGCTTCACATCATCATCAGAGGGCACATAGAGCTTTTGCCGTACCTTTGCCGGGAGCTTTGTTTTAACCGAGAAATCCGGCCTATAAACGGTCAATACGGATGTCAAAAGACCATGCATGTTTCTAACGCTCTTCGGTGAGTGCGTCAGAGCTTCCCGGTTAATTTCTTCCTGTATGTCCTCTTGCGTGATGGTGTAGATATCCATATCCATGAGATTTGCCAGGTCCTTTTTTCTGGACCGTTTGTATTCACGTATGGTGGACGGAGACAGGACAGAGGAGCGGAGCGCTATATAGCTATCCATAGCTTGGCCGAGCGTCATCTTTTCTTTTTCCGGTTCCTCTCGTTTGATAAGTTCTTTGCTTGCGGCCCAGATGGCAGCTTCCCGCTCAACATCCCGTTTCCCTTTTGGTGTAGGATCATCGTTTGTGAATGATTTATAGATTCGCTTTTTCTTCAGCTTACCTTTATCATCCAGTACTGGCTTGCCGTCCTTGTCACGTACATCCTCAAATCTGTCAAACACCTGGACTCTCCATGATCCAGATGGTAATTTCTTTGCTTTTGCCATAGTATCACTCCTTTTTTGGTATAAAAAATACAGCCACCAGATTTTGGATATTTATCTTGCGTGACTGCTGCCGGATGTGATATTATATCGGTGTAGGTTTGTGATTTTTTATCACATCCGCAAAACGTCTGGTGTTGGTAGCGCCGGGCGTTTTTTATTTGTATTGTTCCATATCATCTTCATGCTCCAGATATGCATTGCACATTAAGCCGTACTGTAATGCCTGTTCGTCTGACATTTCTGGTTTTCTTACTGGTGTAGGTTTTGGCTTTTCTTCAGACTTCTGTCTAACTTCTTTAACCGCTATAGGATTTACGGTTTCTTCCGGTACCATATCCGGTTGTGGAATACATACAGTTATAGGCTTCGGCCGACATTGCTCATTTGCTTCTTCTTGCTCTTCCTGGTGTTCCAGGAATGCGTTGCAGATTGAGCCGTATCTCAAAGCCTGTTCATTGGACATTTCCAGTTCCTTTGTCGGTGTAGGAATCTGCTTTTTGGCTTGCGCTGACTGACATTGTTCTTCTTGCTCTTCAAGCTCTTCTGCGTGTAGGTCTTCCATATCAGTGCCGCAAGTACGCCGATAATGTATTTTTTGTATCAATCCGATAATCATACTGGCTATGATGATGAAAACGGCCAGAACGGCAAATATGAACGCCATAGCAACAAGAAAAGCTCCTGCAATTATTAAAAATCCTATAAGCAACGCTACAGCAGCTATCCATACAACAATACGAGTTTGTTGTATCAAATACAGTATAGGTTCGAGCCACCAGCCGAGTACCAACCAGTACAGACAACCTTTTTTCATACTACAAGCTCCCAAATATCATTCCAAGCCGATTTGTACTTTCTGATATAGCTTGCCGTCCATAAAGTATAACTCTGCGTTTGCGCCGCTATATTCATCGGCGTACCACATATATGCTGTCATGTTTGTATCTATAATTTCGGACTCAGCAAGCGGAGTTCCGGCGAAACCAATTATATCCTCGCACTGTTCATATGTCATCCCGATTTGACATTTGTTATATTCTTCGAGCGTTATTCTTTTAGTATGCAGGAGGTCAGACGTATTATCCATGTAGTAAAAAAATGACACCAGAAGAATGATGAAGGCAGATATCCAGCATAATGCCTTTTTTCTTCCGGGCATGTAATTATATGCAGATCTGCAATCAATTCTTTCATATTGTTCTTTCAGTTTCACATCTGGATAGCCAATTTTGACGGTATCTAAAAATTCTGAAACTTGTTCGTTTTTATTTTTCCGAAACAAGAATGTTTCAACCGAACCGTTCTTTCCGTGGAATCTCAGATATCCAAATCTCCCATGATCTCCATAGCAATATGCTATTTCCTTTATTTTTCTGAAAGAAGATGCTTTCGATGGCATTAAAAACTCGGACAACAAAAAACTCTTATCAGAATATAAAAGCTCCTGCCGGATTCCTTTTATTGTGGTGTTCATTAAAAACCTCAAATTTTCTTAAATTTCAAAAAATTTTCTGCATATCCGGTTAATGCGGATAGCTGATTCAATGTAAATCCAGGATGTTCCAGTACAACGCTGTCCGGTACAAGCAGTTCTACAGCAAAGGTATGTGCTTCAATCTCTGCCCTGTTTCTGTACAACGTGTCTGGTATCCAGTTAAAAAAGAAGTAGTCTTCCCGGTGCATCACGGCATGGCCCAGTTCATGAGCCGCTACCATCTTCTGTGTAGGTGTATCCAGATCACTGTTTATGTAAATGAAGCGTTCCCCCGCTATGGTTAAACAGCATCCGAATATAGAACCTAAAGGCCCAACCTGTGTATATACCCCTAGTTGTTCCGCTATATCAAACGGATCATTTGTATGGTACATTTTTGATAACTCTACGGCTGTCCTTTTTGCATCTTCCATGTTCTACCTCTCCTATTTTTTGCGCTGTTTGAATGCAAGCGCAACGGAAATCTTAATCTGGTTAAGCAGTAAATCTATGCTTTCCGGATCTGCGGGATGCCCGTCAAAGTACAACGGTTTGCCTTCCCCGCTTTTTAATAGTTTCTCGATGCGGTCAAACTCCGCTTTTAAATCAATGTGCGTTTCTTGTGCAACGGCTTCCTCCTCTCCGTTGAGATAATCAACAGACACATCCAGATAATCTGCGATTTTTTTCAGCCTGTCATATGGAAATACTCCCTTTCTCAACTGTGAAATATACCCATTTGCAAAACCGAGGTCTTTTTCCAACTTAGATATAGGTATCTTTCTCTCTTTGCATATTGCTTTCACATTCTCAACACTATTCATGTAATACCTCCTAAATTTAGAGAAAAACCTAAAAAATAGTATTGACAAATTAGAGAGAACTCTATATAATAGGCTTGTAAGTTAGAGAAAAGCCTAAATACAGGAACCCTCTGAAATATGTCTCTCACAATTCATATTTTAGATTATTCTCTATGTAATGTCAAGCTATATCTCTAAAAATATACAGATTGGAGGTGGATAAATGGTTCTACGGAACATAGAAGATTTGTGCAATAAAAAAGGAGTATCAATAGCTCGCCTGGAAGCTGATAGTGGCATTGGAAATGGAACTATCAAGCGTTGGGAAAAATCAACACCAACGCTGAGAAGTCTTCAGAAGATCGCAACTTACTTCGGAGTCGGCATCGAAGCCCTTTTAGAGGATGAGGAGGAGAAGTGATGGACGCACTTGAATTTAATAAAGCCGTCAGCCAGCATTGCAAAGAATCTGGTGGAGACTGTTGCAAATGCGACCTCCGGCTTTACTGTTACTTATCGCCTAGTGAGCGGCCAGATGAATTAGTGAGCCTGGTTATTGATTTTTTGCATAACCACACTGGAAACCAAAATCATTATTGCCATCACAGTGCGGCGTCATTTCCTTGTATTGATGATATGGACATGAGCAGCGCAGTAGGCGGCGATTGTTACCAGAAACCTCATACTCTTCATAAATAGTGATGTGTTTATGAATTTTATGGCAGTGGTACAACCGTGAAACTGTTTCAACCATGAGATTCTCCTTTCTCCAGACTTGGCATGGAGGTGCCTGTGTTTAAAGAATAGGAGTAATCATTGGAAAAGTCAACAGGAGGTGATTGGGGAGAATTGAGGAAAGAAGACGAAACCTATCTTTTTGATTACATCCGGCATTTGCAGAATCAAGTTAATCAGCTGACCATAGCGTTGCTGACCGGGAACAAAGATAGGTTGGAGTATCCAAAGGCTGTTGAGGTTCAGCCGGGAGAAAGGATTCCGGTGGGACATCTTGCAGATGAATTACTGGAAAAATAAACCAGGGGTTTTTATGAATAATAACCACTGGTTTCAAAAGTGAGAAAGGGGTGAAACAAAACGAAAAAACATCCTAAATTTGAGTATATTATCCCTGCGGTAGTAGCCAGTGTTGTAACAGTTTTAATCCGAGTATTAATAGGTTTGTGATTATGGACACAACAACAGGGATAAATACATCCTTGAAAAGCAGTATTGTAAATTCATGTTTTCTTTCTGCTATGTAAGATTTTCCCTGTTCTGTGATTTTTACAGAAATCGGTTCGCCATACCGATACGAAACTTTTTCGCCGCTGAAATGTGGGAAAGATTCGCGGGAAATGCTGATAAAATGCTCATTGCACAGAAACTCAGAAATGATTTTTTCTTGATTTGATAAGGATGAATAACTCATTTCTTCACATGAGCAGATGCGTTTTAACAAGCAGAATTGTTCTTTATTCAGGTACATAAATATCTCTCCTTTTATAAGGAGTATAGCATTACTTTTTAAAAACATAAACCACTGGTTTTGAATCTGAAAACCTAATGTAAATGTTAATGTTAATGTAAATGATAATGTAAATGTAAATATATAAAACCATTTGCCCGGAGCTAACGCTGTTACTCCGGCCCGTAAGTAGGCGCAACGTGGTAAACACATCAGAATAGCGTGGTACAGGAGATACGCACGACTTAGCTGTTTACGCACAAGATTGGATGCTTACAGGATTTTTGTTTACCAGAGCGGAGGTCTTATGCTGAGAAAAAAGACATACGCTGACGAAAAAGGGGAGAATGTCCAGATACTCCTTGATGTTATTAAAGCCCGCAAGCGTTTGGACGATCAGCGTATGGCGAAGATGGCGGGTATGAATCTGGCAACGTATCGGCTGCGGAAAAAGGACCCCGGCTCGATGCGGTTAAAGGAACTGTGGCCGTTGCTAAAGGCCGCAGGGATAACGGACGAAGAGAAGTCCAAATTGATTTAACTCAATTTAACTCGTTTTTAACTCAATTCCGAGTTGAGTTAAGGCGGGAAAACTCAACGGAGGTGTGGAATGACATTATTTGGAGCTGGATTTATCAGCGGCGGTTTTGTAGTGTTCGTGGCTATGTGTGTAGCAGCACTGAGAGCCAACGACAAAAAAGAGACGGAGGAGAAAAACGATGTGCAGATTTAAGAGCGGCATTATCTTGAAAAACAAGGTGGTTGTGGCGCCTGGCGAGAACGACAGCCATTCGGACTTACTGGAGAGCCTGGGAATCAAGGATAATTACTTCGGCGCAACGAATGTGTTTGTACGGGCTGAGTTGGTTCCGGTCAATGACGAGTGGTGGATCAACCCGGCAGAAGAACCGGACAAATGGCGATTTATAGTAGATCAGGACATGAGACCGGAGTGGTTTGACGAGAGCGAGCATGAGAAGATTTTTCGGGAAGCTGTCTGCGACTGGTGGAAAGAACATGTACTGGTGGATCAGAAACTAGAAGAGCTGTCAAGCGGATACTATCTTCTAAAGCGCTGCGAAGTTAAAAAGCTGCTGAACGATGTAAAGGTACTGTTAGACAGCTCACAGGTCGGCAAGATGTGGGACAGCTCACAGGTCGGCGAGATGCGGGGCAGAAGCACTGCAAGAGATTTTAAAAACTGGCCGAAGGTCAAGATTTGGGTATCTCCAGAAGGTACATTTGAGATGGTGGCGCATCAGAACAAAAGCGAGGAATAACATATGCAGGAGCAGAAGAAAAACGAATCCTGGGGCGAATTCGAAGAGCTTTTCGCAACGGCAGTTATAAACCAGGCGAACAGGAGTACAAAAAGATGGTTCTTTGCATGGATGGTAACAACGGTGGTTCTACTGGTTACTAATGCAGTGTGGATATCGGTTGTTTTTTAGGAGGTGGATACGATGATTGAATGTCATGAGCGGAGACATCCGGCGGCACTCAGTTATGTGGCTGTCATGAGTGACCCAGAGCGGGCAATGGAAGCATACGAAGAACATCAGCAGAACGAAGATAAGCTGTTTTGGCTTTCTATGATCTGCTGGACACTGACAGCCCTTGCGGTTGTCGCACTGGCATGAGTCGGAGGATGTGCCGAACGAACCGGGCGGCGGCGCTGACGGGCGCAAGCCATTACACCGGGTACGCGAAGCCAAAGAAAAAGGCCGTCAGCTTGACGGAGCTGAACGGCCAACTGGTAAATAAATTACAGTTACAGTTTAACAGGATTAATCCAGAAAGGCAATATGGAAAACTATAAATGTTGCGAGAGCGCACGAGGTATAGCCATAAATGAAAAAGAGCTGGACGAACTTTTTTCAGCAAAATACACAGGAATAATAGTGGACGCGCTTGACGAAGATAAGGGCTTTTGCGTGTCAATCGTTATACCAGATGAACAGTTGCCGAGGTTTATGAGAAAAATAGCAAGAAATATGAGGGACGAAACGTTGAGAACCCTAAGAGTAAGATTATGAGGAGGTAAAGACAGATGGGTGAGAAAAATATGGTTACTATCCCGTATGAGGATTTTGCGAAGTTGATGAGAACGGCAGGGCGTGTTGAAGCGGCTCTGTCTCTTCTGAAATCGGAAACAGGGAGCTACGTCAAATGCCCTGAGATGATTGCCGTTCTGGGCGGCGAAGAAGCCACAGTTCACGCCACCGTTTTAGGGAGTGTGTAAATGAACAGCCGATGTGATAGCTGTGGTGCAGCAGAAGAGGATTGTCGTGAGTGCCGAGTGGCATCGAAAAGAAGAAAAGATCGTCAGAGAGAAAGAGAGGACATTGAGAATGAATTTATACCAGATTGATGCAGAAATCATGAGAACGTTTGAGAATGCTATGGATCCGGATACCGGAGAAATCGTGGATGAGGAAGCTTATGCGGCGCTCGACCGCTTAGAAATGGAACGAGATAACAAAATCGAGAACATTCTGCTCTGGATTAAAGATTTAAAATCTGATGCAGATCAGCTCAAGAAAGAAAAGATGGCATTTGCAGAGAGACAGAAAAGCACAGAAAGAAAGTGTGAAAGCCTTACCCGTTATGTTTCCGTGGTTTTGTCCGGCCAGAAGTTTAAAACAGCAAAGGTAGAAGCTTCCTGGCGTAAATCAGAAGTGGTCGTTTATGATGGTGATATTGCAAATCTGCCGGAAAAATTCAAAAAATACGCAGACCCAGAGCTTAAAAAGACGGAGTTGAAAAAAGCTCTGAAAGATGGCGAGGAGATTGACGGAGCCAGACTTGAGCAGAGAAGCAATTTACAGATTAAGTAAGGTGGTGTGCTATGGCAGACAAGAAAAACATTTACGAAACCATCTCAGCTGTTATGGCTGAGATTGGATCCATCGGAAAAGAAAGCCGAAACAGCCAACAGGGGTTTATGTACCGCGGGATTGATGCGGTTATGAATGCCATAAACCCTGCGTTGATAAAGCATAAGCTTTTTGTTGTTCCGGAGGTTCTGAGTCAGAGAAGAGAAGAACGGCAGACGGCAAAGGGCGGCAATCTCATTTATTCTGTATGCACTATCAAATACACCTTTTATGCGGAAGATGGCTCCAGCGTTTCAGCAACAGTGATTGGCGAAGGTATGGACAGCGGAGACAAGGCCACAAACAAGGCCATGAGCGTAGCCTTTAAGTATGCTTGCTTCCAGGTATTCTGTATTCCTACCGAAGAAATGAAAGATCCAGATGCAGAGACAATGCCGCCGAGTAAGCCAGTATATGCAACGGCAGAACAGCGAAAGAAGTTTGCAGATGAGTGTAAAAGAATCGGCAAATCAAAGAGTGCAATATTAAAGGTAATCGGTGCTCGGTCATTAGAAGAACTTACGGTACAGCAGTTTGAAACAGCAATGGAAGCATTTGAAAAAACGCCATCAGCAGCACAAAACAAGGCAGAGCAGAATACTGTACCGCCGGATGATACCGGAGATGGCCTGCCCTGGAACACACCTGTGAGGTAGCCTATGGAATGCAAGGGAAAACTGATAAATGCCGACAAAGACTGGGTATCCGGTAAGTTCCGGCTGACATTTGAAATCGAGGACGATGTATCCGGCCAGATTGACGGTATTGCGGACAAGCCGCTGCGGATTAAGGCGGTGCACTGGAGAGAAAAGCGTAGCCTTGACAGCAACGCATACTATTGGGCACTCCTGTCAAAATTTGCAGAAGCTCTCGATATCTCAAAACCGCGTGCACACAACATCATGCTAAGAGAGTATGGACAAGTTGATTTATCATCCGGCCATTTGAGCTATGCTGTAATTCCCGATACAGAAGAAGCGGAAAACGACATTTTAGAAAGACAAACATTCCATATCAGACCAACATCAGATGTAAGAGGCGGGAAAGATGGAATCAATTACCGCACATACATTATCCTTAGAGGATCTAGCCAGTATGATACAGCCGAAATGTCACATCTCTTGAATGGCTTGATAAATGACTGTAAACCGTTAGGCATTGAGACAGCCACACCAGAAGAACTGGAACGGATGAAGCAGCTTTACGATCAGAACCGGAGGGAAGATGGCTAAGAGACTTTGGAGCGTTTTTACTGACGATATGGACCACTGCTACTTTACCGGCTCATCTGCGGTAGAGCGGCACCATATCTTTGAGAGCCGACAGGGGTTTAAGAAGAAATCCGAAGCAAGAGGGTTTGTGATACCGCTGCGGCCAGACCTACACCCAAATGGGGCAAGGTTCATCCGATCGGAAGAGAATTTAAAGATTGACCGGATATTGAAACAGATGGCCCAGACATACTACGAGGAGCATTACGGGAGCCGTGATGACTTCCGGCAGGAGTTTGGCAAATCATATTTATGATGTATGGCCGCAAGGCTCTACATATAGCTCATGGCTTTGATTAATGTGTCACGACAGTATATTGATGCCATTGATATTGCCCCGCACGCTGATATCTGCCATGCGGGGCAGAAAGGAGGGCTATGGACTTTAAGGTTACATCTGCCGCAACAGCGGCTGTATATAATGCGATAGGCGTAGGGAGTGAGAATGCCACAAGCCGCGGTGATCTGGTAAGGCAGACGGGGCTACCAGATCGTGCGGTAAGGCGGGCAATCGAAATCCTTAGATATGATCGTCCCATCCTTACTGCGGACAACGGAAAAGGCTATTACATCCCCTTATCAAACGATCAGGGACGGAAAGAAGCTGAACGATGGGTAGAAACACAGAATCGCAGATGCAAAAGCATAAAAACAGCAGAAAGAGGAGCAAAGCGCTTTGCGAAGCAAGGCATCAAGAACGGCCAGATAGCCGGTCAGCTTTCCCTCTTTGGAGGTATTGGAAATGGGTAAAGCACAGAGAGACAAGGGAAAACGCGGAGAAATCGAGCTTGCTAAGGTACTTCGAGCGGAAGGATACAACACCAGAAGAGGGCAGCAGTATTGCGGCGCAGCGGGCAACGCTGATGTGATCGGTCTCCCTGGTATCCATATTGAGTGTAAGCGGGTTGAGAAACTGAATCTTCTGGATGCAGTAGCACAGGCGGTGCATGACGCGCTTCCCGGCCTTCTTCCGGCTGTATTCCACCGGCGCGACCGCTGCGAATGGTTGGTAACCATGCGGCTTACCGACTGGATCCAGATTTACAGAGAGTGGGAGGCCGGAAGAGATGAGAGATAGCTTGATATTCTACAGCAGCTTTGCAAAAGCTATCAAGCGCCTTCCGGACGCAGAGCAGCTTAAGGCACTGTGGGCCATCATTGACTACGGTCTGGATGATACGGAACCGGAAGATGACGGCGGTACATACATGTCTATCTTTGACATGGCAAAACCCCAGATTGATGCCAACATCAAGCGCAAGGCTGATGGGGCGAAAGGCGGTCGTCCAGCGAAAAATAATAATATGGAAAAAACCAATGGTTATGAAGATGAAAAACAAGTGGTTAAGAAGAAAAAGAAAGAAGCACAGCCGGAAGATAACAGTCCTGTTGTTGGATACATACCGTTGGTTGACGGAACTGAGTACGCTGTAACAGAAAATGCGCTTGCAGAGTGGCAAAAGCTTTACCCGGCTATAGATGCTAAACAGGAGTTAAGGTCACTTATTGGATGGAATAAAGCCAACCCTACACATAAAAAGACTCGTGCCGGAATTAACAGGCACCTTAATAGCTGGTTTTCCAGAGCGCAGAACAGTGCGAAAAAGAGCGGACAGCAGAAAAAACAGAACGCATTCTGCAACTTCGAGGACCGCGGGACCGACTACGATGATCTGGTAAACAACAGCGTAAAGGAATGGATTGGAGGGGACGCATGATAAAGCTTTTAAAAGGTTTTGATATCCGCGTAAGAATCATGAGCGCAGAACATAAGCATCACAGATTCTGCGGTACCGTGATCGGTAGCTATGATGGTGTATACGGAGTGATGTTGGATACTGGAGAGTATATGGATATTCCGGCAGAACAGGCGCAGGTAATAATGGTTAAGGAGAACAGAAAAGAAAAATGAAAGTAAAAGCGTTAAAAGAGTATCTCAGTAGATTGCCGGAAGAGAAAGTAAATTAAGAGAGTGAAGATGAAAGGAATACGAAGAAAACACACCAGATGTGATAAGAAAAACTAAGACTTGGAGGACGCCATGAAAAAAGGATTGAGCTGCGAATTGACAAATGACAGCGCAGGATGGATTCCGGTGGCTGAGCGGCTGCCGGAGCGAAACAAAAGTGTGTTGCTGTGCATGAAGAGCAGGTCATTAAGAACCGGCATGTACATGCAGACAGGAAGCTATGATAACGGTTTCTGGTTTATTCAGAGCGCAGCAGGATATGAGAGCTTGGCAACATTCGAGTTTCACGTGCTTGCCTGGATGCCATTGCCGGAACCGTACCGGGAGGTGTGATCTAAATGGAGTTTACACTGATCGAGAAAGGCAAACTTGAAAAGATTGATCGGCTACTGGAACGTTACGGGCGGATCCAGCGCCGGAGGGCCTGGTACAAGCGTTGCCGGACAGGCGGGAAGGAAGGACGGAGATGAAAGACAGAGAACTTAAGGAGGGCATGATCTATAGACACTTTAAAGGCGGTCTCTATCAAATAAAATGTTTTGCAACTCATACGGAGACTGGCGAGGAACTGGTTATCTACCAGGCACTTTATGGCGCTCTTGAAGTATATGCACGGCCATATGATATGTTTGTAAGCGAGGTAGATCATGAAAAATATCCGGAATGCGCGCAGCGATATCGGTTTGAGGAGCTTCGCTAAGGCGTAATTAGATTAAGATTTGGAGGATGAAAGCATGAGTTATTTACATTGCCCATATTGCGAAGTCAAGGAAAATGCAAAGATCAAAACGGTGTACGAGGCATTACAACCTATTGACGGGAAATGCCCAGATTGCGGTGCTTGGATAGATGTAGGACAGCATTCTATCAGGATTAATGGCTACGCCGATATCTATAAGGGTGCATTAAATCTCATTGAAGATGTGGTACAACAGGTTAATAATATTTTGGACTATCTGGAAGTTGATACGAAGATTAACGGGGAAACACCTTGTATCCAATTGTACACAAGCGAAATAATAAAAGAATTATTCGCGCCATATGTAGGGGGAACCAGTAGATGCAATATGAAAAAAGCTCTTGATATTAAAGAAGACGAATTGAAGTTTGAAATTAAGGCAGAGCAGCATGAATGGTAAGCAAAACTGAAATAACCAGAAAAATAAAGAAAGCTACACATCGAAAAGGAGGTATCGGTATGGCAGGAGGAAGACCGAAAAAGGAAGCCGCTGAGAAATACGTGAAACAGAACATCACTATGGAGCCGGAACAGCTGAAAAGGTTAATGCTCTACTGCCAGAAAGAGGACCGGTCAATGTCCTGGGTGATCCGGAAGGATCTGGAGATGTATCTGGAAAAAGTAGCATAACGGTGAGTATCAATACTCATTAAAACTGAAATTTTAAAAACTATAAAGTAGGTGAAAAATATGGGATATTGTGAAATGGATTGTAAGTATCTGAGTAGCCGCCATAACTGCAAGAAGTACAAAAAGGGCCTGGCATACAGTAAATGTTCCATTGGCGGCGCATCGTTTGGAGCTACACACGAGAGATGCAGTGAATGTGAGAAAGACCATGTCATAGCGGAGCTGGAAGCACGGAACAAGCCACAGAAGGTTTTGTACCGGAAACAGAGCTATGGAACACCCTGGCTATGCCCGGCCTGCGAAGCCGATCAGAGCGATGTACAGTTTGTCGACACTGGAGAGGTAACAACAGGTGGTAAGTATTCTTTCTGTTGGGCGTGCGGGCAGAAGTTGGATTGGGATATTGAGGAGCATAAGGAGGATTAAATGGGAGTAACTATTGAGAGCTAAAACAGAAGTATTGATTTAGGATATGGTGGATTTAGAAATTTACGGATGAAGGTTGCGGAGCTGACAGCTCCGGATATCTATGAGCATTATGAGTATTTAGAGCAATCGGTTGATTTGAACAGTGCTGAAAGAGTAAAGTTTTTTGATGCCTACAATCAAAAGATTCAGGAGCTTGATGAGAAATATGATGGAAAATACACGTATGTTCTCGATTTTCTGTATGCGTCAGATTGCGATGCAAGCATGGACCTGGAACATTGTAAATCCATCTATGATATTATCAAAGAATATGACGATAAGGTATGCTACGGATATATAGGGAGACCGGATTGCGCAATGTTTTCGGATTTCAAAGAGGTCATAAAGGATGCCATTGAATCCGGCGAAGGGATAGAATGGCTTTAACACTCAATTATACAATTAAGTTCGTAGAGGTGAATCACCGATTTTTAGGTGACTCACCTCTTTTCTATATTTAATACAATGAAAATAGGGTGATAGTATATGAACCTTAACCAGATACAAAGAAAGCTGCAAAGAGCATTGCTCACAAAGCAGTTAGTAACAAAGATAGGAACAAGCCAGTTTTATAGTGCGGATCAGAACCGGATGATAACCATGTACAGCGTGAGTACACCTACACTGCAATATGTGAAAGGTAAGTGGAAAACAAAGGACTATGAGATCATCCGTACTGCATCACAGATGGAGGTAGTCATGACCTTAAAGGAGATGTGGGAAGCACTGGCAGACTGGTAGTAATGACAGGATGGTGAGTAGATGGCCGCCGGGCTGACACCTAAGCAGAAAGCATTTGCAGACAATTACATAAAAAATGGTGGAAATGCAGCCGAAGCGGCAAGGGCAGCGGGATACTCGTTGAAGAATGTGGGGGCGAACGCAGGGAAACTCCTAAAAAACCCTAAGATTGCGGCCTATATAGCGAACAAACAGGCGGAGCTTGACAGACGCAACGGTACCGACACAATGTCTCTTGCGGATATTCAGAAGCGGCGGGCCATGATAGCGCGGGGAGAGGCGAAGGATTCCTTCGGATTCACTCCGGCGTTTTCCGAACAGCTTAAGGCCATGTCTGACCTGGAAAAGGCTATCACCATCAAGGAGCAGAAAGAAGCGCAGCAGAAAGCAGCGGAAGCTGCCAGATCAGCAGGTGAGTACCATCTTGACCTTGATATCATAGCTGATGTGTTTCACCCGATGGTGAGGGACATCCGGCGCGGAATGCACACAGAATATGTTTTACCCGGCGGACGCGGTAGTACGAAGTCTTCCGGGATTTCGTGCATTATCATAGAGCTACTGAAAAACCACTCAGATATGCACGCTCTGGTGCTACGTAAGGTCGGTAACACTATCAAGGATTCTGTTTATGCTCAGATTAAGTGGGCCATATCGAAGATGGGTCTGGAGGAAGAGTTTAAATTCAAGACCTCCCCATTTGAGATAACCTACAAGCCGACCGGGCAGAAGATATACTTTCGTGGCGCGGATGACCCGCTTAAGATTAAGTCCATCAAGCCGGAGTTTGGCTATATCGGTATCGTATGGTTTGAGGAGCTGGATCAGTTCGCCGGACCGGAAGAGGTCAGAAACATACAGCAGTCAGCTATCCGTGGCGGTGATAAAGCCTATAGGTTTAAATCATTTAACCCGCCGAGGAGCAAAAACAACTGGGCGAATGAGTACACCACAGAAGCAGAGTTTAAAGATGCTGCTGCAAAGGTGGTCCGAAGCACATACAAGGATGTCCCGGCAGAATGGTTGGGCGAACAGTTCATCAATGATGCCGAGCATCTGAAAGAAGTCAATCATGCTGCATACGAAAACGAGTACATGGGCGAAGCCAACGGAAACGGCGGCAATGTCTTTGAATTTATCGAAGAACGGACTATCACTGATGAAGAAATCAGCCAGATGGACCGCATCTATCAGGGCGTTGACTGGGGATTTTTCCCGGATAAATATGCTTTTGTGCGAATATATTACGATTCTGCACGTGAGACTATATTCTTCATCGATGAGATGTACGAAAACAAAAAAACGAACAGTTGGACATCTGCGGAGATAAAACGGCGCGGATATGATGACTACGTTATAACTTGCGACAGCGCAGAGCCTAAATCTGTGACAGATTACAGAGACAGCGGATTACCAGCAAGACCGGCGAAGAAAGGCCCAGGAAGCGTTGAATATTCCATGAAGTGGCTACAGGGGAAAAAACTGGTTATGGACCCGAACCGAACACCAGAATCCTGCAAAGAATTTAAGAAATACGAATATGACCGGGATAAGGACAAAAATATCATAAGCGGCTATCCAGACCGGGATAATCATTTAATTGATGCGACCCGTTACGCTACGGAATCGCTGTGGGAGAGACGGGGGAATAGTGCATAATGGGAATCTTATCAACGATAAAAAGGTGGTTTAACATGATTTTTAAAAGGCAGGCAGAGAACGACTTTGATGTGGAATCCATCGTATCTCCAGAGATGGAAAAAGCTATAGATCAGTGTGCGAAGATATACCACGGTCAGCCGGAGTGGTTGGACGATGATGAGGGTATTAAGACCATCAACTTTGCAAAGGCTCTTTGCTCCGAAACTGCCCGACTGACAACACTGGGTATCGGAATACATCTGGAGGGCAGCACCCGTGCAACGTGGTTGCAACAGCAGATAGACCTTGTCTATTCAAAGCTTCGAGACTGGGTGGAGTATGGCTGCGCATACGGAACCGTGTTTTTAAAGCCAAACGGAACAAGCCTGGACGTATTCACCCCGGCGGACGTGCTGCTTGTTGATTATGACAACCTGGATGTGCGCGGCATCATCTTCAAGGACAGCTACCAGTCCGGGAAGAAATGGTACACCCGTCTGGAGTATCACAGGTTCGTGGAGACGGTACAGGATGGCGTGACACTCTACCCCTACTATGTGAGTAACCGGGCATACGTTTCTAAATCTGCTGAGAGCCTGGGTGATCCGGTGCCGCTGACGCAGACGAAATGGGCTGATATGTTGGAGGACACGCCGCCGATTCTTAAGGCATCCGGGGAACCACTGGACAAGCCAATGTTCGGCATCTTCCGCACGCCACAGGCCAATAACGTAGACATATCGTCACCACTTGGGCTGCCGATATTCCGCGAAGCCGTGGAAGAGCTGAAAGACCTTGACATAGCATATAGCCGGAATGCGGGAGAGATATTCGACAGCCAGAAGATCATACTGGCAGATGACAGACTGATGTATGAGAGCGGGCAGAAGATAAAACACCGTGGCCCGGCGGACGCGGTTGGGCTTCCACATTACGTTAAGAATGTGTTTGGCAACGATGCAAAGGAGTTCTACAAGGAGATTAACCCACAGCTTAATACCGATGTCAGAATAAAGGGCATCAACAACCTGTTAAGCCAGATTGGATATAAGGCCGGATTCGCAAACGGGTACTTCGTTTTCAACGAGTCTTCCGGCATCCAGACAGCTACAGGCGTAGAAGCCGATCAGCAGCGCACCGTCCAGTTTGTCAAGGATGTGCGCGATCAGTTGGAAGCGTGCCTTGATGCCACCATATACGCACTTAACGTATATGCAGACCTTTACGGCCTGTCACCTGTTGGCCCTTACGAGGTTACATATGACTTCGGTGATATCCTGTATGACCGGGAAGCAGACCGTAGCCGCTGGTGGCAGTATGTTACGCAAGGAAAGGTTCCGGCGTGGTACTACTTTGTGAAGTTCGAGGGCATGACCGAAGAGAGCGCAAAGGCTATGGTTGAGGAAGCACAGCCGGAAGAAAAAGGGCTGTTTGATGAAGAATAGGAGGCATTGAGATGATAAGCAACTGTGGACATGATGAGCGCGGCAAGTATTCCGGCGGCAAGGCAGGAGATCAGAAAGGTGATGAGTGGGCCATTATCCCGTGGTATAGCCGCCCGTGGGGCGTTATGCTCCGGCACCCAAACGCAGCGGTAGGAAAAAAGATTGCTGAGCTTGCGGAAAGAGCGGCGAAGAATGACCATATCGGATACGATCAGGGAGACCGTTACACATTCTGGCAGCAGCTGAAAGCATCCGGCTACGATCCGGCAAAGATTACGGTTGACTGCGAATCGGACTGTAGCTCCGGCGTTGCGGCACTGGTTAAGGCTGCGGGATATCTGATGCAGGACAAAAAGCTCCAGGGCGTGAGTATCTACTGTTATACAGGCAACCTCCGGGCGGCACTGGTAAAGGCCGGATTTGATACCTACACTGAAAAAGAATACCTCAACGGTGACTCTTCTTTGCGGCCCGGTGATGTGCTGCTGCTGGAGGGGCACCATGTAGCTATTAATTTGACCGAGGGGAAGAATGCCAACGTAGGAAAACTTTTGACCGGATGGCGCAAATCATCTGACGGAAAGTATATGTATTTCTCCGGCGGAGAAGCCTTAAAAAACCGATGGAGTCTTATCAACCATCACTGGTACCTGTTTGACGCAGACGGCTATATGCTGACCGGGTGGCACAGATGGGACGGCTACAACGCAGACCCAGAGGGCAACACCGGGGACTGGTACTATCTGGATGAGACTGCCGGGGGAGTACTGGAGGGTGCTTGTTGGCACAGTCGAGACAACGGCAGCATGGAAATCTGGTATGTAGAGTAGGGAGGCAGTATGGCTATACCAAAACCTATAACACGAGTAGAACAGTATCTTGCATCAATTGCCGGAGCATCAGACGTTACACTACCAGCATATCCGATAACGAGAGAAGAATATTATCTGGCATCTTGGGCCGAAAAGAGTGGATTCGAAATCGCTGAGGTAGATGGAACGCCACCGTTGGTACTGAAAGACTGCATAGGAGAACAATTTAAGGGGCTGGTGCTGTATGGCAAATCCACGCAGGTGACGACGACAGGGACGCAGTTAATTGACATCAATTCGTTTCGAAAAGATGATAATTATTCAGTTAAAATAGTAAACAATTATTCAATTGAATTAACTTCTACGATTGAAAAAGATGCTTCTGACAGCAGCAAAGTATACTCAAATGCATTAATCGATGCAGACATTTTAGTTGGAAAAACAATAACAATGTCTTACGATGAATGGAATAGCAATGTTCCAAATGAAACTGCTGTATGTGGAATTGTGTACAATATTAATGGAAAAAATTATTATGAACATCTGCGAAACTCAAGGATAAAAACAGTAACTATTCCATTAGGCGCAAAAGATTGTAAAGTAAGACTCTTTTTAATTGAAAACGCGTCTGCAACTGTTAAAGCAGGTACATACACAGCGATTATTAAAGGACTTATGATCTGTGAAGGAACTGTGGCTAAATCTTGGGAGCCATACACCGGCGGAAAGCCGCCCCCATCACCGGATTACCCGCAGGAGATTAAGAGTGCAGGTGATGGCGGAAATCTCAGTGTCATTGTAAAAAATCCTGATAATGAGCGGATGCAATCCGTGTCTTTCTCAACACCAAATGGTCTGCCCGGCATTCCGGTGGACAGTGACGGTAATTACACTGACCAGACAGGTCAGCAGTGGATCTGTGATGAAGTAGATTTGGAACGAGGCGTGTATGTGCAGAGGGTAAAGACATTAGTTTTCGCTGATGCTTCAGCGTTTGTTATAGAAACAACCGATAACGGTTTTCGTTTTAACGCTGATGCTAGTAATTTAAGAAAAACAGATGTTGCAACTGCTGATTCAAATGCATTCTGTTCGATTTTACCTCTTGGAAGCCCTGGCAGCACATGGAATACTGCTAATGTTTTTACTATAAATACACGGTTTTACATTAGGTTTAAAAACATAACAACGCTACATGCTCTTGATGAATATTTCAAAAGTACACCCATGACGTTAACTGCGATTCTCATCATCCCCATTGAGACCCCACTCTCAGAAACCGACATCGCCGCTTACCGTGCTCTCGCCACCTACAAGGGCACAACTATATTGGAAAGCGAGTGTTATTTGAAAGTAAAATATTCTAAGTTAAGGAAGTGATGATATGTTAAGCTTGCCGAAACCGATAACACGGATTGAACAGTATTTATATGCCATAGCAAGCAACGAAGAGGAAATTCGAAAACAGGCTCTTTTGACTCAATATGTAGCAGCTATGGCAGATATTTATATTCCAGAGGAGGATTCATATGTACAGGATACTGATACAACTGCGGATGTATTGCCCGAAAAATGAGTGGATTAAGCTTGTAGAGCAAGCAAGGAAAGCTAGGAAGATAACCGCTGATGAGTACGAAAAACTCATGGAGTAGACTATGCTGAGTCCAGACTATCTAAAAAGAATAGCAGAGGGCAGCGAGGATATAGCATCTTCGCTGCATAGCTATATCCTAAACAGAATCATCGAAGCTATCATGATCCGCTTGGGACGCGGGGAGAAGTACATACTCACATCATCCGACCGCTGGCGCATCCAGATACTACAGGATGCCGGGTATCTGTTGCAGGATATCACGCAGGAGATAGCCCGATATACAAAGCTACAGCGCGAAGAGGTAGCCGCCGCGATGGAAGAAGCCGGAGTAAAGGCTATGGCTTACGATAAGGCTGTATACGAAGCTGCCGGAATATCTACGGAAGCCCTGGAACAGTCTCCGGCACTTGTACGAATACTCCAGAGGGATTATGAAGCCACGATGGGCGAATGGTCAAATATGACAAGAACCACCGCAGAAGCCGCACAGAGCCTATTTATCAGTGAGTGCGACAATGCGTACCATAAGGTCATAAGTGGGGCTGTATCGTACACACAGGCCGTCAGAGAAGCCGTTGATACGGTTGCGCAGAATGGCGTTATAGTCCGGTATCCAACTGGACACAGGGATACTATAGAGACGGCAACAGCGCGTGCGGTGCGCACCGGGATATCTCAGGCTTCCGGTGACATATCCATGCAGCGGATGAAAGAGCAGGAATGGGACATCATCCTTGTATCGGCACACATAGGGGCCAGAACGGGAGACGGTGGGGCGAATCCGGGAAACCACCTGTGGTGGCAAGGACAGTTTTATAGCCGGACCGGGCAAGACAAGCGCTTCCCTCCGTTTTATCTGACTGGATATGGCACGGGCGAGGGCCTGGGCGGTTGGAACTGCCGTCATAGCTTCGGCCCCGGTGACGGGATAAATAATCCGTACAAGGATATCCAAACTGCGGACAACGAGCGCATGGAGAAGTTGGAACAGCGGCAACGAGCCTTAGAGCGCAGAATCCGAAAAACAAAGCAAGCGGTTATGGGCCTACAGACGGCGGTAGAAAACTGCAAGGATGATGCGCTGCGCTTCGAACTGCAATCCGAGCTTGACAGGAAGTCTTATCTACTCCAGAAGCAGAACAAGGCATACAACGAGTATTGCAAAACTAATGAGCTGCGTCCGTTAGCTGACCGCCTTAAGATAGCAAGGTGGGGCAGAGAACAGGCGGCAAAGGCGCGAGGAGCCGCACGGCGGTATGAAAATCTGAAAGGATGACTGGTATGATTGATTATGACGTTGCGTGGGAATATTACAACCCGAATCCTGCCGGGAAGCGGGTAGGGGACTGCGTGATAAGGGCCATCTGCAAGGCAACAGGTAAGGACTGGACAACGGTATTTTCTGGAATAATGGTAAGGGCCTGCGCCCTGTGTGATATGCCATCCGCGAACTATGTTTGGGGCGCGTATCTCAAAAGCCTTGGGTATCGGCGGCACCTGATAGACGATCACGGCCAGAATATCTATACCGTGGTAGATTTCTGCATGGAGCATCCGCGCGGTACTTACATACTGTGCATAGACGGTCATGCAGTATGTGTGCAGGACGGCCATATATTTGACACCTGGGACAGCGGCGGCGAGATCCCTGTATACTACTGGAAAAAGGAGTAGCTAAATGAGCATATCAGAATTTTTACAGATTTTCCTCTCTATATGCGGAGGGGTGTCCATTGTTGGAGGTGCGGCGGCTGTAAT
>ENA-OPSV01000094-OPSV01000094.1-human-gut-metagenome-genome-assembly--contig:-NODE-94-length-66249-cov-21.101187_pt1 | contig 66249 bp, 59 predicted proteins | sample MGYA00241460_ERZ501912 | MGnify/ENA primary metagenome ERZ501912 (study PRJEB25962, sample SAMEA2042402) | human gut metagenome | biome: human gut; feature: human-associated habitat; material: faeces...
CAAATGAACGTTCACACTTGTACAAGCGCAGGCTCTCGCAGCCGCAAGTGTTTTTTATAAAAGTTTTCGTGCAGATAACACTCAACACACCTACTTATAAGTCTCTAAATCTTCACATAAATACATTGGGTCTGAGTCGTGAAGAATATAAGTCAATCGAGCCGGATTACGACGATTATCCCACAATACTAACACTGTTATAACATCATCTGCAAAATAATAAAATACAGAATAATTGGGAATCACCACCACATAACGAACGTGAGGATATTCTGTCATATGCCCCAACAAAGGATTAATTGCAATTCGATTTATTGAAACTATTATCTGTCGAAAAAGAGATTCACTGTATTTGGATGTACCATTACGTTCATCATAAAACTCAAAGATTTCTCTCATTTCCAGAAGTACCGCTTCTGTCCATTCTACTTTCCGCTCCATCGACTTAGCCTATTTTCCATTTCTTCAGTAGACACAACCTCTTTACACTGCATCTGTTCCAAAGCATTATCAATCTTATCACGCAGTTCAGAAGAAAAGTATAGAACATCATCCGGACAACGATTATTTAATAATGCCTCAATGTCTTCTAATAGCCGTTCATCGTTTACCGCCATTAGGCGTTGAAACAAAAGTTGTTTACGTTCTCCTGTCGTCATAAAGTACCGTATTAATTACATACTGCAAATATAGAGTTTTTTATTTATGATTCATTTATTTGATGCTTTTTTATATACACTTCTGTTGTTCTTTCTTTAAAGTTTCACATCTTATTATCTTATAAAGACACAAATACATTACATTCCAGTATGTATCTCTTTCAATATAATAAAAACATTTTCAGATACGTCCATTGTTCGGACTAACTTTTTTTATAACTTTGCCGCAGTTTTGGTTTCACTTCCCCTACGCTACGGGGTAAGTGATGAAAAGGGAATCAGGTGAAACTCCTGAACAGACCCGCTGCTGTAAGTTCCTTCCAAGTCTTGGAACACTCTGTGCCACTGTCCGTAAGTTGGATGGGAAGGCGTTCTAAGATGGAATAAGTCAGAAGACCTGCCAGAAACAACATAGTTTTAATGCTTTCGGGAAATAAAGCAACAAAACATCGAGTCTGGCATTCTTTATTCTGTCCATAAAGAAGTCATTTCTCCTTGTACACATATTCCCGAAGGTAAGTCATAAATACCGTTAACAAGGATATAAATGAAAAAGATTGTATGTGTACTGTTATTATTTACCTGCTTGTCACAGATAAGTATAATAGCACAGAATAAATTCACTCTATCAGGGAAAGTCACAGACCAACATGGTGCACCTTTAGCATTAGCAACCATTGCTATTGAGAATTCTTCATCCGGAACCTATACAGATGATAATGGCAGGTACTCCTTGAAAGTTTCACCTGGCAAACGCACATTGGTTGTATCCTTAGTAGGCTATCAAACTGTAAAAAACACCCTGGATATTCAGCAGGACAAAGTACTCAACTTCACATTACAAGAAAGTGCTGTTACTTTGAACTCCGTTGAAGTTTATGGAAAGACACAGACACAGAAAGTGAAAGAAGGAGTTTTTTCCGTCAATGCTCTCGATATAAAACCTATAGTAAATTCGCTAAATAACCTCAATGACCTTGTAAACCGTACAACAGGCATTAAGGTGAGAGAAGAAGGAGGTGTCGGTTCAGACTTTGATTTGTCTATAAATGGTTTATCCGGCAATTCTATTCGCTACTTTTTAGATGGAATGCCGTTGGACACTAAAGGAAGTGGAGTTTCACTTGCTAATCTTCCGGTGAATATTATAGACCGGATTGAAATATATAAAGGTGTGGTTCCTGCCAGCTTGGGAACGGATGCATTGGGTGGTGCCATCAATATTATAACCAAACAAGAAAAGAAAAATTATCTGGATGTCTCTTATGGCATCGGTTCATTCCATACGCACAAAGCAGACTTGAATGCACAATTTGTAGAACCTAAAACAGGATTGATTATCCGACCTACTGTGGGAGTAAATTATTCAAAGAATGATTATAGGATGAAAGACGTGCAAATGCGGGATGAGAGTGGTGACAATTTCATATATGGTAATCCTAAACGCTTCCACGATGACTACTTCTCCTTACTGGGGCAGATAGAGGTAGGAGTTGCCAACAAGTCATGGGCAGATGCATTCTTCGTTTCCGCTTCCTATTCCAAGACAGATAAAGAATTACAGACGGGGGCTGTCCAGACCAAAGTATATGGAATGGCGGAAAGAAATTCAGATGCCTGGAATATCTCAGCACATTACCAGAAGCGTAATTTCATTCTGAAGAATATGCAGCTGAATGCTGCCCTCTCCCAGACTTGGGATCACTCATTGACCGTGGACACCACCTACCGAAAATATTACTGGGACGGTGGATACATAGATGGCCAGCGTAATGAAATTATGGGCAAAGAACGATCTATGCGTCATTATAAGCGTCCACTGACTGTGGTCCGTGCCAATCTGGATTATAAACTGAACAATCATCATAACTTTAACTTGAACTATCATCTGAGTCGTACCGGCAACGACCGTTATGATGATTTAGATACCACTTTCGAGCCATCCAACGATGTTGTGTCCAAACATATCCTGGGCTTTTCCTACAATCAGTCGTTATTAGAGGGCAAGATGGAGAATGTGTTTTTCATAAAGAATTATATCAATCACCCGAATATCCGGCAGACCGATCAGCCTAGCGTGACTGGTTCTGAAGCGGTACAAGGTTCCACAACCAAGAACTATCTAGGCTACGGTGTCGGACTTCGGTACACTGTAGCGGAAGCTTTAGCCGTGAAAGTGTCCTATGAGCATAGTGTGAGACTTCCCATCGCACGCGAACTATTGGGAAACGGTACTAATATCTACGCCAACGTAGCACTGAAACCGGAAAACAGTGATAACTTCAATGCCGGTCTATTCGGTACGTGGCATCCGGGTACCGGACATACCTTCTACTACGAAGCAAGCGGATTCTTCCGCAAGGTTGACAACTATATTCAGAGCGAAGTTGCTGAAAAAGAAGGTACAATGAAATATACCAATGTACCCGCAGTCCACATTAAGGGTGTGGAAGGAGAGGTACGCTACGATTGGCAAGGTAAGCTGCAACTTGCCAGCAACGTCAGCTATCAAGATGCTCGCGACCAACAGAAGTACAAGAATGGCGGAAAACCATCGGCTACCTACAACAACCGTGTACCCAACCGTCCTTGGTTGTTTGGTAGTGCGGAAGCATACTATACTTTCCGTAACGTGGCATTACCAGAAAGCAAGCTACGCCTAGGTTGCACTTATCAGTGGATACACTGGTATTACCTTTTGTGGGAGGCTTATGGTGCCACTGAAGGCAAGGCACGCATTCCGACTCAACATATCTGCAATGCTGATATTACCTACTCATGGAAACGCGGACGCTACAACATTGCTTTAGAGTGTACCAATTTCCTCGACAAGACAGCCTATGACAACTATAAGTTGCAAAAAACCGGACGTGCTTTTTTTGCCAAGTTCCGATTATTCATTAACTAATCATTAATAATTATTCAAGATGAAAAAATTCAAATTTACACTCTTGGCCTTTATGGCAGCCATGATGGCAATCTCATTTACGGCTTGTTCTGATGATGATCCTACTCCTACTCCAGATCCGGGTATCAATGAAGGTGATTATCACTTCGACCTTTTTGTAACCGTAGGTAAGCATGGTGGTATGAGCAGTAAAAACACTACTATTGTCACTAGTACCAGTACATTGACGGCTGATAGAGGTGTCATCACCGTTGAAGGAGTAGGATCGGAACTCGGAGATTACTCTATGGAGTCTATCTCAAAAGGGAAATACTATTATCAAATCCCTGGTTCCGCTGACCGCTTCGTAAAGTATCAGATCAAGAATAATAAAATCGATGTGATTGCAGAGCGCCCTTTCAAGACTAATACTTATAAAGTACGTGCCTACACACATGCCTGGATTGACGATAACACACTCGTTATCATATCTACCAACGGCGACAAGGATAAAGTTCTTTATACGAAACTGAAAGCAGACGATTTAACTATCCTTGATGAAGGTGAAGTAACTATACCCGCTCCTACCGACTGGAAAAAGCTGACAAGTTCAGGTATTCTCACCTACCGCAAGTCAGACAATAAATTATATTACTTCTATTACTGGAAAGAAAAGGCAGGCCAAACTGTTGCAAGTGAACAAGAGCCTAATTTTCATGCAGCCATCATCAACCCATCAACTATGAAGGTGGAAAAAGATATTATTTCTCCCGTTGAAGGTGAAATGGCAGGAAGTGCTTACGGAGAATTGATGCAGGACTGCGTAGCATATGACGAAGCTGGTAATCTTTATCTGGCTTGTTTCCATGAAGAAGCAAGCGGTCTTGAAAAAGGTATGTTGCTGCGTATCAAAGCGGGTGAAACAGAGTTTGATACCTCTTACAATGGTTATTCCAATGCAGATGGTAAGTTGATGACTGTTCAGTATTTAGGAAATAACAAAGCTCTGGTATATGCTCGCAACGATAATGCACCTATTAGCGACAAAGCTGCTGCTGCAGGAATAAAGAAACCTACAGTTATTGATGCATTCTCACATTACTATGCCATTATTGACCTTACTACTGGAACCAAAACTCGCCTGAGCTACAATGGCAAAGAAATTGCTTACAGCGGTGGCCGCTTCTCGCAACGTTCCGTTATCTTTAACGATAAAGCCTACATCGGTGTAGATACAGAAGAGGATGCCAATGCTATTATCTATATCTACGACATTAAGACCGGTACCGTAGAAAAGGGAGCAGAAGTGGAAGGTAAATTCTACTTCGACATGATACGTGTTGTTGAAAACGATTAATCATCATATATTCAGGTACAGGTTATACGATAACAAGAATCATTAATCTCTTTCTTGTAATTTTCGTATAATCTGTACTTAAAATATAAATTGACACATAACCTTTTTCAAAATATTTAAAAAGCATCATTTCTACCTTATGAAAAAGCTATTTATCCTTTTATTTCTTTGCAACCTCACTTTCCTATGCTCTGCGCACGAGGGGGAAAACTTCGTAGCAAGCGATATGCTCGCAAGTATGAAATCCGGCGATAAAGCCGCCTTGCTGATGGTACACTTCGGTACTACGCACGACGATACCCGTGCCCTGACCATTGACGCTATCAATGCGAAAGCCCGCGAAGCATTCCCTGATCTGGAAATACGTGAAGCCTTTACTTCCCGTATCATTATCCGTCGTCTTAAAGCACGCGGCATCGAGAAACTAACTCCGCTGGATGCTATGCTCCGTCTGCGTAGTGAAGGTTACACACATGTTATTGTGCAAAGCTCGAACATCATTGACGGTGTAGAGATGGAGTCACTTCGTCGAGATATGGAAAGTGTACAACCTTTCTTTAAGGAAATCCGTATCGGCACTCCCCTGCTCTATTCAGTGGAAGATGCAGAAAAGGTAGTTGAAATATTGAATAACAGACTCACTGATACGCAAAATCAAAAAGCATCCATTAAGAAAGGTGAGCATTTCGTACTTGTCGGTCATGGCACCTATACTCCCAGCACCGCCATTTACAGCCAGATGGACTATATGCTGAAAGCTAACGGGCTGAGTAACTTCCACGTAGGTACCATCGAAGGATATCCTTCATTTGAGACAATGCTGGCACAGTTGAAAGCCGGAAAGGCGAAACAAGTTACCTTGGTACCATTTATGTTCGTAGCCGGAGATCATGCCAAGAATGACATCGCCGAAGATTGGAAAGAAGCACTCGAAAAAGAAGGCTACACCGTGAATGTCCGTATGGAAGGACTGGGACAGGTACCCGAGATACAGGAAATTTTCATCAACCATATCCGCTTTATGCTGAAACATCGCATGCTGAATATCATGGAAAAGAAAGCCGGATATGCTGCCGGAAAAGATGTGGAATAACAGATGAATATCATTACCAAATTAATGTACTCTTTACATAGGATACTGGGCACACTGCTTTGTATCCTATTTCTTATGTGGTTCCTCTCCGCTTTTGTGATGATGTACCACCGCTTTCCACGTGTCAGTGCAAAGGAAAAACTACAAAAGCAAGAATTACTCTCCGCCTCAGGCGACTCACTGCCTGATATCACTTCTGTCCTTTCACGTCTGCCCAAAGGAGAAAAAGTGAGAAAACTCACCTTAGACCGCAGCCTGGGGCAAACAATCTTCCATATCCGTACCAACAAAGGAATACATGAACTTCACCTGGACCCATCGGACACATTGTTGATTATCGACAATGAACATATCCGGCAAATAGCCTCCTTATGGTCCTCCTCCCCCATTGCATACATTGACACTCTACATACACTGGATCAGTGGATACCTTTCGGTGAACTGAAAAAGGAAATGCCCATTTATAAGATACATTTTGCTGATGATGCAAAAACACAGCTTTACATAAGTTCACAAAGCGGAGAAGTATTACAACTTTCCAACAGGAACGAACGCTTCTGGGCATGGCTGGGAGCTATTCCCCATTGGGTATATTTCACTTGGCTACGGCAAGACGCCACATTGTGGAGTAAAACCGTTATTTGGTTATCCGGCATAGGTTGCCTTATGGTAATTGCAGGGATATGGGTTACAGTCGACGTATGGCACAGGACACGTAAGAGTCATCGCCAAGGGTTCTCACCTTACCGGAAGAAATGGTATCATTGGCACTATGTCAGTGGCATTTTTTTCGGAATATTCGTATTGACCTTTACTTTCAGTGGCATGATGTCCGTTGCCGACATTCCGGAATGGATTCATAAACCGGCTTTGAAGAGCAGTCCGCTACGTACACTGCAAGCAAAGGCGCCCCAACCAGAAGATTACACGCTGGATTATCGCACCGTGATTACCAGTTTCCCGAAAGTTCGGCAGATAGAATGGAGCAATTTCCGGAAACATCCCTACTATACCGTTAAAGATGGAAAGGGAGAACAATATATTGATGCTACGGATAGTGTACCACATACTCTGCAACTTCAGGAAAAAGAGATTCGGGAAGGTGTGGAAAGTGTATATGCTGCCGACAGTATTCCGGCACATCAACGTCCGGAGATACACATGACACTATTGAACCATTTTGAAACTTATTACCGCGATATGAGTAGTATGTATCGTGGACGAAGTCAACTTCCCGTCTGGAAAATAACGGTGGATGATCCTGACCGGAGTGTTTTCTATATTCATCCAGAAACAGGTATCATCCGTTATGTCAATACCTCTTCCCGTTGGAAATACTGGAGTTATACGGCTATGCACCGGATGCGTCTTCCGGGCTTGAATTCAAATACCACTTTACGTAAGACAGTACTATGGATATTACTACTGGGTGGAACAGTAACTTCAGTAACCGGTATAGTGTTGAGCATAAATTATGTTCGAAGAAAATGTCGCAAAAAACAAAAACGCTTACTATGAACAAGAAAAGAACAGGAATAATCCTTGGCTGCATAATCGCCGTGGTCATCGTTTGCTTTGCAGCCTACAATTATTGGTGGGCACCTACCCGCATCCTCATCATCAATCCCCTGCCCGCACAAGCAGCAGACATCGCACTGAATAATGATTGCAGCCATATCCGCGTGAAGTGCATCAAGATGGAGGAAGTGAAAGACCTTTCCGGCTATGATGCCATCATGATGTACGGACGCGGATTGTTTCTGGACGAAACACAAGTAGCGGAACTGGAACGGGTAGCTGCCAAAGGTATTCCCGTTTTTACCAATGCGCTAAGACACTTCAACTTCATCGTCAACCACAATATCACTCCTGAACAACAGGAGACCCTGCAAATGTATTTCCAAAATGCTTGCAGACAGAACTACAGGAATGCTTTGCGCTATCTGCGACACATCTCCACTCCCCATCGACTGGGTGACCGTTCTTTTGAAAATCCCATAGAATTACCCAACAACCTGTTTTATCATCAGGAATACGGCCAATACTTCAAAACTCCGCAAGAGTTGACTGAATATCTGAAACAAAAACAACTCTACCACGAAGGTGGGCGCAGTCTTGCTTTTATCTCAGGTATCAGTTTTCCGGTGGAAGGTACCCGCGCCCATGTAGATACCCTGATCTCCCGTCTGACACAGGCAGGTTTCAACATTTATCCCATCACCGGTAGCGGTAAGGGACGCGAAGACCTGATACGTACCCTTCATCCCGACGGATTGATTTATCTGCCTATGGGACGTTTGGGAAATGACTCGCTCATTAACTGGTTACATCAGGAAAATATTCCCCTCTTCATGCCTTTCCCACTGGTACAACCGCGTGAAGAATGGCTGAATCCCAACGTACCTGTAAGTGGAGGTACACTGACGGCACGTGTAGTAGTACCCGAAATAGACGGAGGCATGGCCCCCTTATGTATTTCCACACAAAATGAGAATGAAGAAGGATATATTCTGCACACACCGGAACCGGAACGGATGGATGCCTTAGTTGAGCATATCAGCAAATATATGTCTCTTCGCGATAAATCCAACAAGGACAAACGCGTCGCCATCTGCTACTTCAAGACACCCGGTAAAGATGCCTTGCTGGCAAGCGGTATGGAGGTAATTCCTTCTCTTTATAACTTCCTGAAACGCTTGCGCAATGAAGGATATGACGTAAGCAACCTGCCTGCCACCGTAGAAGAATTCGGAAACAGGATATATCGTGACGGCTCTGTCATGGGTTCGTATGCCAAAGGGGTACAGGAACAATTCCTGAAAACAGCACACCCTGTATGGCTGTCTACTGGACAATATGAAACCTGGGCAAAAGAAGTGATCCTGCCGGAAAAGTACAAGGAAGTGACTGACCGTTATGGAGACGCTCCCGGCAATTTATTAGCCACGGAAGACAGTATCGCCATTGCCTGCCTGCGATTCGGCAATGTGTTATTGTTTCCACAACCCCGTCCGGCATTGGGAGACGATGATTTCAAGCTGGTACATGGCATGCCCGTAGCGCCGCCTCACAGCTATCTGGCACCTTATCTGTATATGCAGAAAGGTTTTAAAGCGGATGCACTGATACACTTCGGTACACATGGAAACCTGGAATATACTCCGGGAAAGAATGTGGGTTTATCACAGGCAGACTGGTCGGAAGCACTGGTAGGTAATCTGCCGCATTTCTATTTCTATACTACGGGAAATGTAGGAGAAGGTATTATTGCCAAACGGCGTACACATGCTGTACTCGTCACTCATCTGACTCCGCCTTATGCGGAAAGTGGCATGAGACAGCGATATAACCAATTACTGGAAGATATTCATAAGCTTCTGGATGAAGGAACGGAAGGACATCGCATGCTGGGAATACGCGTCAAGAAAGAGACTGTTCGCCTGGGACTCCACCGGGACCTGGAACTGGATTCCGTACCGGACAACCCCTATACTGCCGAAGAACTGGAACGTCTGGATGCCTTTACTGAAGAAATAGCTAATGAGAAGATGCTGGGTGCATACTACACGATGGGTGAGCCTTATTCGGAACGTGACTTACTGCAAACCACCCTTGCCGTCAGCGCAGATGCCCTGGCTTACGAAGCGGCCAAAGCCGACCGGGATAAAGGCAAGATTACTACGGAACAATTGCAAGACTTTACATATATAGCCCACCATTATCTGCCAACGGCAAAGAAACGACTGATGGCTATGTTACAGAATCCGCCTCGTGATACGGTTGCCATTGCCCCGGACCTTCGCCCCGCATTGCGCTATCGCGAACAACTAATAGCTTCTACCGCCAATGAATTCAACGCAATGGTGCGCGGCCTGAATGGAGGAACAGTTCTGCCTGCTCCGGGTGGAGATCCGGTATTGAACCCTAATGTATTGCCCACAGGAAGGAATATGTATAGCGTAAATGCTGAAACAACCCCTAATCCACGTGCATGGGAAGACGGAAAACGACTGGCGGAAGCAACCCTAAAACAATACACCGGCAAACATGGGGAATATCCGCGGAAAGTGAGTTATACTTTCTGGGCGGGTGAATTTATCACAACCGAAGGAGCCACGCTGGCACAAGTCTTCTGGATGCTGGGTGTGGAGCCTGTACGCGATGGACAAGGACGTGTAGTAGATTTGAGACTTGTGCCCAGCGAAGAACTGGGGCGACCACGTATTAATGTAGTGGTACAAGTCTCAGGACAGCTTCGCGACATAGCCGGATCGCGTCTGAAGTTACTGACGGATGCGGTTCGCCTGGCGTCGGAAGCAAAGGACGAAGCATATCCCAACTATGTGGCATCGGGAACAGTGCTACAGGAAAAGTTACTGGTGGAGAAAGGGACTTCTCCAAAGCGTGCACGGGAAATGTCTGTGATGCGTGTATTCGGTCCTGTTAATAGTGGATACAGTACAGGAATCATGGGATATACCGAGCATAGCGGATCATGGGAGGATGAAAAGGAAATCGCCCAAGGATATCTCAATAATATGGGTGCCGCTTATGGTGATGAAGATAACTGGGGCGAGGTTCAGAAAGATTTGTTTGCCTCTGCCCTCTCCGAAACGGATGTAGTAATTCAACCACGGCAGAGTAATACGTGGGGACCTATTTCATTGGACCACGTATATGAATTCACCGGCGGATTATCTCTTACTGTAAAAACACTGACGGGTAAAGAACCGGATGCTTATATGGCCGATTACCGTAATCGTACCAACCGCCGTATGCAAGAGACCAAAGAGGCGATTGCTGTGGAGACGCGGGCTACGATACTGAATCCGACATTCATACAGGAACGGATGAAAGGCGGTGCAGGTTCGGCACAAATGTTCGGAGAGATTTTCCGCAATATCTTTGGCTGGCATGTAATGCGTCCGTCGGCAATGGATAAGGAGATTTTCAATGACCTGTACCGGATGTACATTCAGGATGAAAATAAACTCGGAATACAAGATTATTTTCTCCGGGTGAATCCGGCATCCTATCAGGCTATGACTGCGGTGATGCTGGAAAGTGCACGGAAAGGCTATTGGAAAGCAAGCCCTGAACAGTTGAAAGCAACAGCTGCACTACATGCACAGATAACCCGTGAGAAGGGTGCCGCCTGCACGGAGTTTGTATGCGATAATGCCAAATTACAGTCGTTCGTTGCAGATAATCTGGATGCGAAAGAGAAACAGGAATTCAATCAGGATATGAAAGCAATATATGAAGCCGCTTCGGCCAATGGAAAAGATGTAGTATTGAAAGAAAAGAAGCTGACACCGGAACAGGTAACGCAGAAACGTACGACAAACGGATTAGTGATTGGAGGCGTGGTACTGGTAGTGTTCATTGGACTGGTTGCATTAATCAAAAGAAGAAAAAGTAAATAACTTCATAATGATTAGTGTTTAGTGATAAGCGATTAGCACCATGCGGAGTAATAGCGCAGCCACTAATCACTTATCACTAAACACTAATCACTAACAATTTACCATTCACCCAATAACTATGAATTACGTCATCCCCATATTAGCAATCTTCATCACCCTCAGCTTCCTGCTGAAGGTCGGCTTCTATCCCCGTTGGGGAACGTGGCTGACAGCACTATGTTGTGCCCTATTTGTTTTACTCATTACCCCTTGGGTAACCGAGCAATCTAAGACAGCAATAGCAGCCTTTTTTGCTTCCCGGGAGAAAATGCTGGATGTATCTGTTTGCATCACACTGGAAGCCGCCATCCTGATAACCTTTTGCTTCGACTGCTTCTCCGGAATGCGTACAAGAGACACTGCATTCAAACGAAGCGTCACCTTTCTGCTCCACCTTTACCCCGGTTTATTGATAGGTGGCGTACTATGCTATGTACTGGCTGAATTATTATTCTCTTTTCCAGGCATTGATTTCAATATGCTCTCGTGGATAGTAGGCACCACCACATTCTTACTTATCGGTATCGGTGCCCGATTGCTACAAATCCTCTTGGGAGATAAAGCCTTGCGCCTCGAAATCCTTTTTATTGTAAACTTATTCATAGTCGTACTGAGCATCATAGCTACCGGCTACTAAATAAACAGTAACTACTAAAATTACAAATATCATTATGGAAACCATTTCAAACTCACTCTTCTGGATATCCAACGGACTACTTGTTCCGGTCATTGTATTATTACTCCTGTTCTTCCTCCGCGCCATTATCCTTGCCGGAGGTTTCTTCGGAGAATTCTACCAACGGATGAAACTGCAAAAACAACTCTCCGAGATGTTGGAAACCATCACTCCTGAAAACATTAACGAACAGTTGCAGAGCTTGCCCCAAGCCGGGAAACAACCTTTGCTCCGTTGCCTGAAAAAGCTTGCCGAGCACCGTGATAACGCCGCCTACTGCGAACGCCTGCTTGCCAACTTTGAAGTAGACGCCGAAAAAGAGCTGGGACGCTCGCGCACTTTCATCAAACTCGGCCCGATGCTGGGATTGATGGGAACACTGATTCCGATGGGTCCCGCCCTTGTCGGACTGGCTACAGGAGATATTTCCTCAATGGCTTACAATATGCAGGTAGCCTTTGCCACTACCGTGGTCGGTATGGTGATTGCCGCAGTCGGCGTCATCACTCTGCAAGTGAAACAACGCTGGTATGCCCGTGAAATAAATGATCTGGAATATCTGGACAAGACTCTGCGAAACAAAACCAATGAATAACTCTCAACCTCATAAAAAAAATATGAAACGAAACAGACTGCTTCACAACCAAACGGACTCCGACCCGATGGGTACGGTAGCGAACCTTTTTGATGTAGCCATGGTCTTTGCCGTCGCACTGATGGTTGCCCTCGTCACCCGCTTCAACATGACGGAAATGTTTTCCAAAGAAGACTTCACTATGGTGAAAAATCCCGGAAAAGAGAATATGGAAATCATTACGAAAGAAGGACAGGAAATCAAGCGATACACTCCCAGCGAGGAACAGGAAACTTCCGGCAAGCGAGGGAAAAAAGTCGGTGTAGCCTACCAACTGGAAAGTGGAGAAATTATCTATGTTCCGGAATAACAATAGATATCCGTCACCCTTTGAATAAAAGTTAAAGAGTCCATACCTATAAACAAGGGTTTTTAACAATAGAAATACCCATCAGTGGGTATTTTCTTACCCTCATCTTCCCCATATCTTTGCATTTCCAAACAAACGATAATTTTATGATAAAGCAAAGATTCTTAACGACTCTCTTAATGGGAAGTATCGCTGCCAGTGCATGGGCACAGGCTGATAAAGGTGAAACTTCCGTAGATAAAACTGTGGATTTGAATCCTGTAGTAGTAACCGGTACGGGTACGCACCAGCGACTGAAAAATACTCCGGCACCGGTATCCGTCATCACCGCCAACGAAATAAAACGTGCCGGAATCACGGATTTCCAACAGGCCATGACCATGATGGTTCCCTCTCTCTCCTTCTCTCCGAATGCGATGGGTTCGTATCTGATGATGAACGGACTTTCCAATAAATATGTACTGATACTGATTAACGGACGCAAAGTGACGGGAGATATCAGCGGTAATATTGACATCAGCCAGATAGACATGAGCCGTGTGAAGCGTATCGAAGTTTTAAACGGCGCAGCTTCTTCGCTCTATGGTTCGGATGCGATTGCCGGTGTTATCAACATCATCACCAACCAGCCGAAAGATGAAATCTCCTTCACCACCAACAGCCGTTATACAAGAAAGAATCAGTTTTCACAAGGCCTCAACCTGGACATTGCCAAAGGAAAGCTCGCCTCTTACACTGCTTATAAATACGATCACTCGGATGGCTGGCAGAACAGTGGCCTGACCGTAGACAAGAATGATGACCTGGTTGAAACCCTCGATCAGCTTTCCATCGGCTACAGCATGAATAACTTTTCGCAGCAATTCACCTACGATGCTACGGAAAAACTCTCGTTCTATGCCAATGGCGGATATTACTGGCGTATGACCGACCGCCCTGCCAAACGCGACGGCATGACAGGCGGAAATGATTATAATACGCATTACGAAGGCTACAACTGGGGTACAGGAGCCAAGTACAGACTGAACAAACGTTCCTCCATCCAGTTGGATTATGTAGGCAACAATTATACTTCGCGCTACAAATACATGCTGGCAGCCGGTGATTACCAACCGGGTGACTACGCCTTCACCAAAAGACAGAAGTTCCATGATGCCGAACTGAAAGGTATCTTCGGTTTCACCACCAACAGTACCACTGTCTTCGGAGTGGACTACCGCAAGGACATTCTTGTTCGTCCCGATGCCGATGTAGACAAGGGAGTATATACTTTGTCGGGCTACGGACAGCATGAGGTAAAACTGTGGGATCACTTCACGGGCATTGTCGGTGCACGCTATGACTATCATGAACAGGCAGGTGGACGTTTCACCCCGAAAGTGGCAGCCATGTACAATATTGGAAACTTCAACGTACGTGCCACATATGCAGCAGGTTTCCGTGCTCCCGGTGTAGACGAATTGTATTACAGCATGTTCAAGAAAATGGGTAGCAAATACACTATCTCCATCGGTGATGCTGACCTGAAGCCTGAACACAGCAACTACTACTCCGTCAATATGGAATACCGCACTAACCGTTTCAGTGCCTCTGTTACGGGATATCTGAATTATCTGACAGATATGGTGTCTTCCAAAGTAACCGCATTCAATGATTTGTCCGCTGAGGCCCAGCAGCAACTGAAAGAAGAATTCCCCGAACTGGCAGACTTATCATCTACCAAGAATGTGAACCTGAAAGAATACATCAACTTTGAAAAGGCTACCGTCCGTGGTTTTGAGGTGAGTTTGTCAGGCAATCCGTTCGCCGGCTTTACCCTGAATGGTAACTATACCTACGCTTATGCCCGTGGTAAAGGTGAAGAAGGCTGGCAAAACATTCAACGCAGTATCCGCCACACGGCAACTATCAGCGGAAACTACGCACATTCATGGGGTGACTACACCATGAACCTCAACCTGAACGGCCGTCTGCAAAGCAAATGCTACTATCCGGGAGATGCCGACGGAGATGCTCCGGGTTACGGTATCTGGAACCTGAACACTCGCCACTCCTTCGACTGTTTCAGCAGTTTCTTCCTGGAACCCGGTATCGGTATCGACAATATCTTCAACAAGAGAGATATGAGACCTCTGACGAAGAACTTCACCCTGTACTCACCGGGACGTATGTTGGTGGTGAGTCTGACTTTAAAGCTAAAGATTTAACGCATAACAACTTATTATTGATATGAAGCATCTTTTCATCACTCTTTGTTTACTGAGTGTGGCTCTCTTCTCCTCTGCACAGGGGGAGAAGACCGCCCTTCTCATTACCCATTACGGAAGTTCGGACCCTGATACGCGTGCACTGACACTCGACGTAATCACCCGTGAGGCAAAAGAAACTTTTCCGCAGTTTGAAGTGCGCGAAGCGTATATCTCTCCCATCGTTCGGCGCAGGCTGGAGAAGCAAGGCGTTCATAAAGACAGTCCGGTAGACGCACTGCTGAAACTCAGAAGCGAAGGATATTCGCGTGTACTGATACAGAGTACAACACTGATTGAAGGAAGTGAAATGACTTCCGTCCGCCGCGATGCGGAGAGCGTGAAACCCTTCTTTAAAGAAATAAAGGTGGGTAACCCATTGCTTTATACAGTGGAAGATTGCGAAAAGGTTATCGAAATTCTGACACAGGAACAGCCCGGAAAGAAAGAGGACGTCATCTATGTGGGACACGGCAATCAATTGCCAAGTACCGCCACTTACGCCATGCTGGACTATATGATGAAAGCCCACGGACTGAAAAACTTCCACGTCAGCACCATCGAGGGTTATCCTACACTGGACGCTACACTGGCACAGTTGAAGGAAACACGCCCGAAACGAGTGACACTGATACCGTTGTTGCTGGTATGCGGTAATCATACAAAAGAAGACATCGTCGGAGTATGGAAACCGGAAATGGAAAAAGCAGGTTATCAGGCCAATGTCCGTATGCAGGGACTGGGCGAACAACCCGCTATCCGGAAGTTATATATGGAACACATTGAGGCGTTGCTGAAATAGCTACACCCTTTCCCTCTTATGGCTACACCTTTTGCCCCGGATGGCTACACCATTCCAGGCAAAGGGTGTAGCCCTTTTTACACCCTTTTATACCCGAAATTTAGAGAATAGAATGTATCTTTGCATGATAGAAATATAAGCGATATGAAACAGCCAAAGATAATAGTTGCCGGCATCGGACCGGGCAGCGAACAAGACATTACGCCTGCGGTTCTGGAGGCGGTTCGCGAAGCGGATGTAGTAGTGGGATATAAATATTATTTCCGTTTTATCCAGCCTTATCTCCACCCTGAAACAGAATGTATAGATACGGGCATGAAGCGGGAACGCACTCGTGCGGAACAGGCATTTGAATTGGCGGAACAGGGAAAAACGGTTTGTGTCATCAGTTCCGGTGACGCGGGGATTTATGGAATGACTCCGCTGATTTACGAGATGAAGCGGGAACGGAACAGCAACGTCGAAGTAATTGCCTTGCCGGGTATCAGTGCTTTTCAGAAAGCGGCTTCACTGCTGGGTGCTCCTGTGGGACATGATTTCTGTGTGATTTCCCTCTCCGACTTGATGACACCGTGGGAACGGATTGAGCGTCGCATCCGTGCGGCAGCTATGGCCGATTTCGTAACGGCTGTATACAATCCGAAAAGCGAAGGGCGGTATTGGCAACTCTATCGATTGAAAGAGCTGTTTCTCACAGAAGGACGCGCTCCGGAGACTCCGGTAGGTTATGTACGCCAGGCCGGACGGGAAGAACAGGAAGTGCATCTGACGACACTCGCTGATTTCAATCCCGAAGAAGTGGACATGTTTACGGTCATCCTGATCGGTAACTCGCAGTCTTATGCGTGGAACGGCAAGTTCATTACTCCCCGGGGATATTATAACCGTCCGGATAAGGATGAACAACCGACTAAGGGGATAGGTCAGGACATCATGATACAAAGTTTCCGGACCATTGAGTCGGAACTAAAGAATAAGAATATTCCTCTGGATCATAAATGGGCTTTGCTGCACGCCATCCATACCACGGCTGATTTTGAAATGGAAAAGCTGTTGTATACGGATAAAGGTGCTGTGGAAAAGCTTTATCAGAAAATAGCGGACGGTCGGTTGAAAACGATTGTTACGGATGTGACGATGGCTGCCAGTGGTATCCGCAAAGGAGCTTTACAACGGCTGGGGGTAGAAGTGAAATGTTATCTTTCCGATGAACGGGTAGCGGCAATGGCAGCGGAAAAAGGAATCACCCGTACACAAGCCGGTATACGTCTGGCGGTGGAGGAACATCCGGATGCCTTGTTCGTATTCGGTAATGCGCCGACGGCCTTGATGGAACTTTGTGATCTGGTACGTAAAGGAAAGGCTGTACCAAGCGGTATTATTGCCGCGCCTGTGGGCTTTGTACATGTACAGGAATCCAAACACATGGTGAAGCCGTTCATGGAAATACCCAAACTGATAGTGGAAGGACGAAAAGGAGGAAGTAATTTGGCTGCAACGCTGGTGAATGCAATCTTGTGCTACAATGATGCGGAACAGTTAAGGCCGGGACGGGATGTGTAACGGGCAAAGCCCGTTAGTTACAAGTGACGAGCTACAAGCTACAAGTTGCTGCGCTATACTCGCTATCACACCGAAAGGCACTCGTAGCTCGTAGCTTGTAGCTCGTAACTTATAAATTCAATAATGATGATACGAAACTTTATTATTATAGGCATGGACGACAACCGGGAACCTTTCTTCCCGCCCGAAGTGCTGCGGCACATCCGGGAAGGAAAAGTTTTCTCCGGCGGCTTGCGGCATCGGGAGATTGTAGAGAAGCTACTTCCGGAAGGTGCGGAATGGATTTCCATAACAGTTCCACTGGATAACGTCTTTGCCCAATACGAAAACATTTTTGCAGACTTTGAGAAGAAGGCTTCCGATGCATCGATTGTCGTATTTGCATCCGGAGATCCTCTGTTTTTCGGCTTCGCCAATACGGTAAAACGAAAACTGCCCGATGCAAAGATATGCCTCTACCCGGCTTTCAATTCCCTGCAAACATTAGCGCACAGACTGGTGATGCCCTACGACGATATGCGTACCGTCTCTCTGACAGGACGCCCGTGGCAGGAACTGGACAAAGCACTCATAGAACGTGCCCACAAAATAGGTGTACTGACAGATCGGGAGCATACCCCTACCACTATCGCCGCGCGAATGTTGGAATATGGATACACCGATTACACGATGTACATCGGTGAGCACCTCGGTAATCCCGAACGCGAGCGCATTCGCCGGATGAGTCTTGAAGAAGCTGAAAAAGAGACATTTGAGCATCCGAATAACTTGCTGCTCTGCTACGATACCCGTAGACGGTCAGCTACGACACCCGTAGACGATCAGCTACGACATCCGTATACGGCCAGCTACTACACCCATAGCAAGGAAGCTCTCCTCCCTATAGATAGTCAGCCCTCTATAACTGAACAGCCCCGCCCCTTCGGTCTTCCCGACGAACAATTTGCCTACTTGGACGGACGTGCCCGCATGATTACCAAAGCTCCGATCCGCCTCCTTACCTTGCAGGCATTGGAACTGAATCGCCGCCGTGTTTTTTGGGACATAGGTTTCTGTACAGGCTCTGTCTCCATCGAAGCCCGCCTGCAATTCCCGCATCTTACGGTTGTTTCGTTCGAGATACGTCCCGAAGGAGAAGAACTGATGCGCATCAACTCCCGACGTTTCGGTGCGCCGGGAATCACAACCTTAATCGGAGATTTCCTGCAAACAGATCTGGAACCTCTCCCCCGCCCCGACGCTGTCTTTATCGGCGGACATGGCGGAAAATTAGAAGATATACTGGTACGCCTGAAAGAAGTATTGCAGCCCGGCGGTTGCATCGTCTTCAACTCCGTGTCCCCCAATAGCAGGGAATTGTTCCGCAAAGGGGCAGAAAACGCAGGAATGTCTCTGCAACCCTCCCTGCACATCGCACTCAATGATTATAACCCGATAGAAATAATGAAAGTAACCTTATGAATAAGAATAATGAGAGCCACCCTATGAAGGTAGCTATTATACTGATTTCCGAAAGCAGTCTGCCCATCGCGCGAACGCTGAGTAACGAGTTTCCCGATTCCGAAATAATCACCACGACTCCTGCACCCGACTGTACATACGTTTCTTTTTACGAAGAATTTATGGCTCTGTCTTTCCATCGCTACGATGCCTTTATTTTCATAGGTGCCATGGGCATCTGCGTCCGCACCATCGCCCCGCATGTGAAAGATAAACATACAGATCCCGCCGTGATCTGTGTAGACAGCACTGGCCGCTATGCCGTTTCCGTCCTCTCGGGACACATCGGAAAGGCCAACGAAATGACGGAAAACATCGCCCATATTCTCGGCGCCGAACCTGTTATCACCACCCAAAGCGACCGCACCGGACTCTGGGCACTGGACACCCTGGGTGATAAATTTGACTGGGCCGCCATCCCCGGTGAGACGGAATATGGTATGATGAATAACATCATCAGCCTTTTTGTAAAGAAAGTTCCGACCGCCCTCTTCCTTGAAGTGCGTGACCAGGGAACGGAATATCTGGAAAAGACCTGCCCGCCGCACGTGGATATACATTACGGCTTATTCCGGGATATAGACCTCAGCCGTTACCAGCTGGTTATACTCGTCACTCCTTTCCTGCACAATACGCATGACACCCCTGCACTCTTTTATGTGCCCAAGGTATTGCATGTCGGCGTAGGTCTGGCACATCAGGCAGGTCCCGTGCATGACATCGTTGAAAACATCCTTGGTACGATGATTAACAGTACCTTCATGCCCCGTGCCGTAAAGTACATCGCCACCATTAACGAGAAACGCAACGAACCGGTCATTAAGGAGCTGGAACGTGCCTATCAGATACGCTATTACAGTGCGGAGGAACTGAAAGAAATCTCCGTCCCCAACCCCAGTCCGGTAGTAGAGAAGCATATGGGTACGCCCAGCGTTTCCGAAGCCGCCGCCTTTCTTTCCGCGAACGGTGGTAAACTTCTGTTGGACAAGCAAAAAGGCGGAAACTACACCATGGCCATAGCCATTGAAGAAGGAGTGCTCCGTTACTACGGACATATCGAAATCGTCGGTGCAGGTCCGGGTGATCCCGACCTCATCTCCGTGCGCGGAAGGCAAATGCTGGAGAAGGCAGATCTCATCCTCTACGCCGGCAGTCTCGTTCCCCGCGAACTGACATTCTGTGCCAAACCGGGTGCTACGGTACGCAGTTCGGCTTCCATGGACTTGGAAGAACAGTTTGCACTGATGAAGAAATTCTATGATGAAGGCAAATTCATCGTCCGCCTGCATACGGGTGATCCCTGCATCTACGGTGCCATCCAGGAACAGATGAACTATTTCGACCAGCATCGCATGAGTTATCACATCACTCCGGGTATTTCTTCCTTCCAGGCTGCTGCCGCTGCATTAAAATCTCAGTTTACCATTCCTGAGAAAGTGCAGAGCATCATCCTTACCCGTGGCGAAGGACGCACCCCCATGCCGGAACGCGAACAACTCCACCTGCTAGCACGCTCGCAAAGCACCATGTGTATCTTCCTCAGTGCCGGCATTGCCGAACAGGTGCAGGAAGAGCTCTTACAGGAATATCCCGAAACCACTCCCGTTGCCGTTTGCTACCACCTCACCTGGAAAGACGAGCGCATCTATCGCGGAGAGTTGAAGGACCTTGCCAAGATTGTGAAAGAGAATAACCTGACGCTCACCACCATGATTGTCGTAGGTGAAGCCATTGACAATCGCGAAGGCCTTTCCCGGCTCTACGCCCATGAGTTCAAACATCTCTTCCGCAGATAAAAAGGGAGTGATATCACATTTTGTTCAATTAACAACTAAAAACAATGATATTAATATTAGGCGGAACCACCGAAGGACGTATCGCTGCCCGTACCCTTGAAGAATCTGGAAAACCATTTTACTACTCTACCAAAGGAGACGAGCAGGAAGTAACTATGCACCACGGTATCCGCCTGCAAGGCGCCATGGACGAACTGGACCTGGAACACTGTTGCCGGGAACATAACATTCAATTACTGGTAGACGCCGCCCACCCCTTTGCCATACAACTGCACCAGACCGTAGAGAAAGTAGCCCATACCCTGAACCTGCTTGTCATCCGATTCGAACGTATTTATCCGCCACGCGATGAAGAACACATCACTTGGTGCGATGATTTTGAAGATGCCATCCGGCAAATCAGGAAAGAAGATATCTTCACCCTCCTGGCACTGACAGGCGTACAAAGCATTGCCAAGCTAAAGCCCCTCTGGCAGGAAAGTGCCTGTTGCTACTTCCGTATCCTTAACCGTGAGAGCTCCCGCCGCCTGGCCGAACGTGAAGGTTTTCCCGAAAAATATCTGCATTACTACCATGCAGGCGAAGACGAACGCATCCTGTTACAGCAACTTCACCCCGAAGCCATATTGATAAAGGAAAGCGGGTTTTCCGGAGGATTCAATGAAAAAGTGGAAGCTGCCCTTCAGGAAGGTATCCGCATTTTTGCAATCCGTCGTCCGCCAATGCCCGGAAGTTTTATGATAGTGAACGGTGAGCATGGTTTGCGCCGGATGATTGAAAAACATTTTCCAGATTTTTATCCTTTGCGTAGTGGTCTGACTACAGGTACTTGTGCAGCCGCAGCCGCTGTAGCTGCAACCTGGGATATTTTCAACGTTCAACGCCAGCCCCGACCCGCAGAATTCCCCGTTATTCTCCCTAACGGAGAAACCATTTATGTTCCCGTCGAAGAGCAAGAACTCTACCCGCATCCCAGCTGTGTGAACGATGACTGGATGCTAGAAGCAGATGCCACTGTCATCAAAGATGCGGGTGATGACCCCGATGTAACCAATGGCATGCAAATCAAGGCCAATGTTGCCGTGCCTTTCCGTTTTGACGATCCAACACCCGCAGAACTTGGTGCTGATGATTATACCGTTATCGTCTGTGGAGGCGAAGGCGTAGGCATTGTTACCCTATCGGGTTTAGGTTTGGAAGTAGGAGGACCTGCCATCAACATTACTCCCCGCAAAATGATTGAAAACAATGTAAAGGCATGCCTTCAACGACTTGGCATTTCCAAACAACCCAATCCTTTTGCCGTCACTATTTCCGTGCCGGGTGGCGAGGAGATAGCCCGGCGGACTTTTAATCCCCGTCTGGGTATAGAAGGCGGTATTTCTATCATCGGAACTTCGGGTATTGTGAAACCTTTCTCTTCCGAAGCATTTGTAGATTCCATCCGCAAATCCATGGAAGTAGGTCGAGCAACAGGAAGCCCGCGCATCGTCCTTAATTCCGGTGCAAAGAGTGAAAAGTATGTCCGAGGGTATTATCCCGAACTGCCTGTACAGGCATTTATTCATTACGGAAACTTCATTGGAAATACGATAAAGATTGCCGCAGATTTGGAAATCAAAGCGGTGACTTTAGGTATCATGATAGGAAAAGCCGTGAAGTTGGCAGAAGGCAATCTGGATACGCACAGCAAACAGGTGACGATGAATAAGGATTTCCTACGTGAAGTAGCACTTTCTGCCGGATGCGGCGGGGAAACACTTGCAGTTATCGAAAAGATAACATTAGCCCGTGAATTATGGACATTGCTCTCTGCTGAAGATTTGCAGGCTTTTTGCTCCCGATTGCTCAAACTGTGCCATCAATATTGTGACCCGTTGCTACCTGAAGGAGAACTAACGATTCTGCTCATCAGCGAAGAAGGGAAAATAATTACATAGAATAAAAAACAAGTTTTACATGTAGCCTATCAGGCTGAAAGCCCTACGCTATATAATGAAAGCCCTTCAGGCTATATGCGAAACTTAAATTAAAAACCTCAAATATGAAACACCCTCAAATAATCCTCGTCACCGGTGCTTCTTCCGGTTTCGGAAGAGTCATTGCTACGCAGTTGGCTGCACAAGGACATATCGTTTATGGCTCCAGTCGGAAAGCAGTATCCGATAACCCCGGCTTCAAAATGTTGCAATTGGATATTACTGATCCTGCATCAGTATCCAATGCCATATCGACAATTCTGAAAGAGCAAGGTAGCATTGATGTACTTGTCAACAATGCCGGGATGGGTATCAGCGGAGCTATCGAACTCACTACCGAGGAAGAGATACAACGTCAGATGAATACGAATTTCACAGGTGCCGTCCGTATGTGTGCAGCAGTACTGCCTTTCATGCGCGAAGCCGGACACGGACGAATCATAAATATCAGTTCCATCGCAGGAGTTCTTGCCGTTCCCTTTCAGGCTTTCTACAGTGCATCAAAGTTTGCGATTGAAGGGTATAGTGAAGCGCTTTATCAGGAAGTTAAGCCACTGGGTATACAAGTTTGCGTAGTCGAACCGGGAGATTTCCAGACTGGTTTCACAGCCCAACGGCAAGTGAGCCAAACCACTCTTTCCCATCCGCAATACGGAGAGAGTTTTGCAAAAGCCATGCGAAACGTAGAGCAATCTGAAAACAATGGTTGCCGACCGGAAAAGTTAGGCAAAGCAATCTGCAAACTGGTAAATAGCCGCCGCCCTACTTTTCGCACAAAGGTCGGTCCGTGGGAGCAAGTATTCTTTGCCCGCATCAAACCTATGCTGCCGTTTAGTCTGGTAGATTGGCTGATCAGGAAATTCTATTAGTTAGCTGTGTAGCTCATCCCCTTTGGGCAAAACTTTATAGAATAACATTTTGTGTGTTCTTTCCAAAACATTACCTTTGTGGCATACCCATTCAAAAAGGAGGATGTATGACAACTTTTGAATTAAAACGTAGTATTTTGCAAGATATCAACGCATTGATGGATGATGAAGCGGCGATGCGCCGTATAAGTCGTTATATACGTCGTTTGCGTAATTCTACATCAACAAAAGATGTAGCACATGAAGACATGATTCCGTATACAATAAATGAATTACATGAGCGAATTGATAAAGCAGAAAAAGCGATCATCGAAGGAAATGTAATTGATTCTGAAACAGAAGACGCCAAATTAGCAGACTTCATGCGTACACTATGAAAATAAAGACTTATCCTGAAGCTACTCAGGAGCTACGCAAGATTGCCGCTTTTTGTAAACAGCAATGGGGCATTGAGGATACCCGTCGTGAGCCCCACGAAATATAGTGCAGCCACTCGTAGCTTGTAACTTGTAGCTCGTAGCTAACTAATATTCCCCAACAGGAATTGTATGTAATCATATAATTTATATCTTTGCGAGCAAATAAACATCAACCCCTTACAAGGTTCAAGTAATGAAACAGACTATTCTCACTATTTTCTTTGCAATCATAGCATTGGGAGCAAGTGCCCAATCCCCTATCTCCTTTCAGGTAAAAGCCGGAGTCGGTACCTCCAACTTCTATGGAGAAAATGTAGAAAGTGACACACGCATCGCCTACAAAGTAGGTGTCGGCATGAACTATGAGCTCAACCGCACATGGGTGTTTCAGCCATCGCTGAACTTCGTATCGATAGGTGCCCGTGAAGAAGTGGAATACGTAGGCAAAGTGAATATGAACGAGTTATATATCCAGCTCCCCATCATGATGGCCGCCCGCCTCAACTTTGGAAAGAATTACAGTGCTTCCTTGAGTGCCGGTCCGTATATTGCCTATGGCGTAGGCGGAAAGACATCCGGTGAGATGGAGGAATATGATTACAGTAGTGAATACAACCCTAACAGAAGCTACAGATTCCGCATAGATACTTTCGGTAACCGGATAGATGACAAAATGGGAAACAAACGCTTCGACGCCGGCCTTATGTTCGGCCTCAACATCGAATATCACAAATTTATATTCGGAGCAGAGCTTCAATTAGGAATGATCAAGGTAAACGACCAGCTGGATAACCTATTGCAATCATCTGGCATTGAGAAATTCTCTCCCAAGAATCTCGCTTCGTTCTTCACCGTAGGATACCGGTTCTGATTTACAACTGCTCCGCCTGCTTTCGTTTCATTTCATTCAGTACACTGCATGTCAGCGGTATGGCAAGAATGAAAGTCAGAAGATCAGCAGTAGCCTGACACATTTCCACACCCTGCAAACCCAGATAATGAGGCAGGATAAAAATCAGCGGAATAAAGAACAATCCTTGGCGGGCAGAAGAAATAATGGTAGCCTTTACCGGTTTACGAATCGTCTGTAACATCATATTGCTCATCACAATCCATGAACCCAACGGAAAAGTAATGAACTGCCAACGCAAAGCGGCAGCACCTACTGTAATTACATCCGGGTCTCCCTTACGGAACAAAGAAACAATCTCTTCTGCAAATCCCATGCCTGCCAGTGCACACACCAACAAGAAGATGAATCCCACCTTTACACAAAACCAGAATCCTTGACGGACACGCGCATACAATCCTGCACCGTAATTGAAACCGCATACCGGCTGGAAACCTTGCCCAAAGCCTATCAGGAAAGCATTAATGAACATTGCGATACGGGTAACAATAGACATGCCTGCAATAGCCGCATCTCCATAAGCCCCGGCAGCCACATTCAGCAAAATAGTAGCTACACTCGCCAGCCCCTGACGGGCAAGCGAAGGAGTACCACCACCAATAATTTCCTTTATGAAAGCCAGTGAAGGCGTGAAGTTCCTGAAACGGATACGGATATTGCCCCCCTTTCTGCACATATACAACAACAGGGAGAAACTACATATCTGACTGATGACCGTAGCCAACGCAGCACCCGATATACCCATATCGAAGACAAAAATCAGAATAGGGTCCAGTATCACATTAATCACCGCGCCCGATACGATTCCTACCATCGCATACGCTGCATTTCCCTGGAAACGAATCTGATTGTTCAGTACCAACGAAGCAGTCATGAAAGGGGCACCCAGCAATATGATGCCCAGATATTTCTCCGTATAAGGCAAGATAGTAGGTGTAGAACCCAATGCCAGCGACAACGGGGTAAGGAAGATAAGTCCCACCACTGCCAGAAATATACCCATAAACAACGCCCAAAAGAAACCGGTAGCCGCCATCTTCTCTGCATTCCCAGTCTCCTGCGCACCAAGTTTCCGCGAAATATAGTTCCCCGAACCATGCCCGAAGAAAAAGCCCACCGCCTGAATAATGGACATGACCGAGAACACAATACCTACAGCCGCCGTCGACTGGGTATTGATCTTTCCCACAAAGTACGTATCCGCCATATTATAGAATGACGTAACCAACATACTGATAATCGTAGGTACAGCCAATGATACTATCAGACGGGGCACCGGGGTGGTAGTCAGATAGAGATAATTATCTTTTGTCGAATGTCTCATAAAATTTTCACAATCTCTGCAAGCAGTTCATCAATGGTTTGCACAGTCACCGCTTCGCCGTTTACGGGGTGCAGTACAAAAGTACCGTCCCCTTTCAAATCTCCCGTTTCAATATAAACGTCCGACTCCACGTTTCGGTTTGCCAGAATACCATTTCTTTGCAAAGCTTTTCGCACCATAGCGTATTTTTGTCCATGCCCGACAATACGGATCTGGGAAGTATACTCATTGTTCACCCGGAACAATCCTGTCTCCAGATCAAACACAATTCCTTTACGGGCAAAGAAACTACTGAGGGTTCCATCCAGTGAGAGGTCTTCGGGAGTTCCGATAGTCACCCCGTTCGCCTTATCCATCAACCAGATTTTATCCGCAATCTGCAAGGCAAGTTCCAGGTCATGGGTAGACAGGAAAATAGTCTTATCCGTCTGCCGGCTCAGCTGATGGAGCAATTGCATCATTTCCACTTTACTCGGAAAGTCAAGGAAGGCAGTAGGTTCGTCCAGGATAATCACCGGAGTTTCCTGAGCCAGTGCCTTGGCAATCATCACTTTTTGTCGTTCACCATCACTCAGTGTATGTACCATGCGATGTGCCAGGTGAGATATTCCGACCAGATTGATAGCATGATCCACTACCTCTTTATCTTCTTTGGAGAGTGTTCCCCAGAAACCGGTATATGGACTGCGTCCCAGACCGATAAGTTCCACAGAAGTCATATTGCGGATGTCGCACTTTTCAGTCAGGACTACACTGATCACTTTTGAAAGCTGTTTGTCCGTATAAGAGCCAATCTCTTTTCCCTGTATACGTATTTCACCGGATAACTTCGGTTGAAATGCGGAAAGCGTACGCAACAATGTAGACTTCCCTACCCCATTTGCACCCAGCAGACAAGTCAACTCCCCGCTATTGATTCCGGCACAAATATCGCTTGCCACGACTTTCACATCTCCTTTACCGGGATAGCCAATGGATAGTTTCTCAATATGTATAGTTTCCTGTTTCAAGACCTCTTTATTTTCAATTCTCAATTATTCTTCCAGTTCCCCTTTACGCTTCCTGAAGAGCACGGATGCCACCACCGGAGCACCTACCAAAGCTGTCACCGAGTTCACCGGCAAAGCTCCTTCAAATCCCGGCATACGTGCTATGAGGTTGCACACCAACGCCAACGAAGCCCCTACCAGTAATGTGGCAGGCATCAGTATCCGATGGTCGGATGTATGAAATATAGCCCGACAAAGATGGGGAACAGCCAGACCGATAAACATAATCGGACCGCAATATGCCGTCACAATCGCCACCAATACACCTGAACAGGAGATTACCAACAGGCGCGCCCTCTTAATGTTCAGCCCCAGGTTCCGTGCATACCCATCGCCCAGCAGCAACAAGTTCATCGTCTTTATCAGCAGAAACGAGAGTGGCAACAAGACCGCCATGATACAAACAAACAGTATCATCTGATCCCCCGACACACGGGCAAAACTACCCAGTCCCCAAATGACGTATGCACGAATATCTTCCTCCACACTGAAATATTTCAATACACCGATAATAGCACTTGCCACATAACCAATCATCACACCGATAATCAGCAGCGTCACATTTCCCTTTACTTTCTGTGAAACGTATACGATAAGCGCCATCACGGACAGTGCTCCGATAATAGCTGCAATGGACAACGCCACTTCTCCCATATATCCGAGCTTGCTCAATGCCACACCGCCCATCGCTCCCGATAGCAATACCACACAAGCTACTCCCAGGCTGGCACCCGAACTAATACCCAATACCGACGGTCCTGCCAGCGGATTCCGGAAAACTGTCTGCATCTGCAAACCACTCACCGATAGCCCTGCTCCCGCTACCAATGCCGTCAATGCCTGCGGCACACGGGATTTCCAAATGATGTTCTGCCAGATAATGGACTCATCCGTATTCCCCCATAAGATGTTCCAGACGGAACGAAAAGGAATATGAACAGAGCCTAACAGCAGGTTCAGCAGAAAAAACAGGAATATGGATGCCAGTATCACCAACATCAGGAGCAGTGTCGGTCTTTTCATTGCAAACGTGCGTAGTATTTCGGTTGGTAATCAGGTAACAAATTGGGGTGGAACGCATGGATCAAATCTTCCAATACTACTTCCGGTTCCATCGGCATACTTTCGTAGAAAGGTTGCTCGCGCATATTGCAATAAATAACGCCTTTGTCACGGAATGCACGGAAGTCGGCATAACGGGGATCAAGGGATTTCAAAGCGTCATATGAGAATGTACCGTCGTAACTATTCACAATACGCCAGTAATCGGCACTCTCCGCCTGGCTGTATACTGTTTCAAAATCCAGTGTAACGCCACCGGAACGGGGATCGTCCTTCAAGAAGTAATCGGCTCCCGCATCACGGAACAGTTCGGCCAAGAAGCTCTTACCGCCTACTGCATACCAGTTTCCTCCACGTATCTCACCGCTGAAGACTACCGGACGCTTCTTCACATCAGCAGCCAGTTGTTTCAGGTCGTTATAATGCTTCTCTATAGCAGCAAATTTTTCATTTGCCTCCTCTTCCTGTCCAATAAACAAGCCGATGAATTTAATCCATTCCGCCTGTCCCAGCGGAGTCATTTCCTTATATCCCAGGTGCGGAACCAAAGGTATTCCGATTTCACGCATCGTATCATATCCACCCCGCTTGAAAGGGGAGATAAAAATGACATCCGGATTCACACTCATGATCACTTCATTATCAAAGTTACCTTCAATTCCTATTTTGGCAGTCTTACCCGACTTCAAGCGCTCATTCATCTCCTTGTTGAACAAATGCCGTGTACTGGTTATACCCACCACTTTATCACAGGCTTCCAGTTTGATAAAATTGGATAATTGTAAAGAAGTCATGCAAATGGCACTGCGTACCGGTGTTTCAATCACGGTATAATCAGAAGGAATCCCTTCGGGTTTTGTTCCCCGGGGCACCAATGCATAATGGAAAGTATTACTACTTTCATTTTGAGGATCGCGCAAGTCCACCAAGCGGACATGATTGGGAAGATATTTCACTTCAAACCCTTGGGCATAGACCGGATAAATAGAGTCTGTGGCTGATGCAGAAGCTGTGGTAGCCTGTAGATCAGTAGAATTTTGTTTATTTTTCGGGCCACAAGCCACGCATAAAAGACTTAAAAGAGAGACGGTTATTGCAGTAGTTCGTTTCATGACAATAAAGATGTATAAAATTCGAGCACAATATTCGTCATTTTTGGGGAGATACGCAAATACCTGTCCCATAAATTAACCGAATTTGTGCCCGAACACCTCTTATATAAGAATGTCTAAAAACTCATCAGATCATTCAATGCTTCGCTCATGCTGGGATGCGTAAATATATAATCACGCAAGAAAGTATATTCCTGTCCCGTTTTCATTACAATAGATACGATATTAATAATCTCACTTGTTTCCGGTCCGAACAAGGAACAACCCAGAATCTTATTTGTATCGGCATCCACTACTACCTTAAACAACCCGTCAGTCTCGCCTAAAGTACGTGCCCGCGGAATGGCTGCTACCGGAAGTGTATTCACCTTTATGTTCAGTCCTTTTTTACGGGCTTCCGTCTCACTCAGCCCCACACGTGCCAAAGGAGGGTCCATAAATACCGAATAACTCACAGGCTCACGGTCGTCTGTACGCCGTTCTCCTGCACCGAATAAATCCTCGCGGATAATGCGGTAATCGTCCAATGAAATATAGGTGAATTGTAATCCGCCTTTTACATCACCAATGGCACGGATGGCCGGATTAGTAGTACGCAGCCACTCATCTACAATAATGGCTCCCCGTTCATTCACTTTCACGCCGGCAACTTCCAGGTTCAGTCCCGAAGTATTCGGACGACGCCCTGTTGCCAATAAGATAGCATCTCCTTCCAGATGATGGATTTCATGAGTTACAGCATCCTCATAGATCACTGTTGCACCGTCCACGGATTGTACCTTCGCGTTGAGATGGAAAACAATGCCTTTCTTTTCCAATACGGTCTGTACGCTAGCGGCAATATCCCTGTCTTCACGACCAATCAGTTCGGGATACCCTTCGAGTACCGTCACCTTCGAACCGAAAGAGGCATACATAGAAGCAAATTCCAGGCCGATATAGCCTCCACCCACAATCACCAGCCGTTCGGGAAGTTCTTTCAGTTCCATGATGGAAGTACTGGTGTATACGCGAGAATTCTCTTTTATTCCATCAATAGGCGGTACGATGGTTTCCGCACCGGTATTTATAAATATCTGAGACGACTGCAATTCTATGACTTCTGTCTCCGTCCGTACTTCTACCACATCAGGACCGGCAAACGATCCGACACCTGTATACACCGTCACATTAGGATTATCAGCCAGATTATGATAATTCTTATTCCGCAGGAAGGAAGTCACCTCTTCTTTACGACCAATGGCCTGACGATAATAGTCCTTCTTCTCTTCCCACGTAGCCTTTACCGGAGTTTCCTTAGCCAGATGTACCAACGTCTTTGTAGGAATACAGCCGATGTTGATACACGTGCCTCCATACATGCGATCCGAACGTTCTACTATGGCAACCGTCTTCTGACGTTTTGCAAATTCGGCAGCCAGGGTCTTCCCACCCTTGCCGAAACCAATGATAATGGCATCATACTTTTTCATATCTCTATTTTTTTAATTGTTCCAGTACGCTCCTGGCACTGTCTGCTAATACAACAATTGCGCCGGCCAAAATGGCTGTATCTTTTATAACTAATCTTCCTGCACCGGTCAATAAAGGAAAACCGAACTCGCCACTGCCCAGGTTGGGCACCCATACTTCGGGCGTGGTGACGAGGAAAGAAAGCGTTCCGAGAGTCATGATAATGGCAAGCCCAGCTCCTACCAGTCCTACTTTCGGCCAGAAGATACCAAGGAATGTAAGGATACCGATGCTCATGATAAGAATACCCAGTCCATGAGAAAAGCCATATGTGTTATTCTCTTTGTGCCACTCATGCTTCACAGCATCAAATTCTCCTTCTTTCAGCTTATACTCTTTATAGTCGGGAGCATCGTGTGTATAGAAGAAGCTCATGAAAGGGCTGTTTGCCACAAAAGGTACGATGCCTTCCGCTTCATAATTCCAGAACTTCAATCCGCCGATCCAAACGAAAATAACCAGAATTGCCACACGGATAAGATTGATACCTAACTTTTGAGTAGATGCAGCCAGTGTCAGGGCTGCTACGAACATAGATTTTAATTTTGTTTCCATACGATTATTGCATTAATGAATTGTTTTATTTTTCTGATGCAAAAATCGGGGTTTATGTCGGGGTGTGAAATGGCAATTCCACCGTATCAGTTGGCAATATTTCCCGTTGTGTTCAATTTACGGAAATTCGATACACTTTCACCGGTCATTTTCTTGAAAAAGCGGCTGAAAGTGGACAAATCCTCGAAGCCCAGCAGTTCGCTGATTTCCTTGGCACTTTTAGGGGTATAGAGCAGTAATCTCTTGACCTCCGACTCTATCCGTTCATGGATAATACGCAACGGGGAAGGTACCCCGCAAGAGGCAAACAAATTGGAGAGTGTCTTTGGGGAACGGAATAACAGCTCGGCATAATCCTGTACCTGCTTCTTTTCGCGGAAATGCTGGTCAACCAGAATATAAAAACGGCGGACAATATCAAAAGCTTTTTCCTGTTCCGGCGTAACGCCACACTTTTCACGGGCAATGCGGGTACAGGTGATGATAAAACGTTTGAGAATGATACGTAACATTTCCTCTTGCAGATTATCGCGAACGGCGGACTCCTGCCGGAAGATACGAATAATGTCATTCAGGTTGGCGGATTGTTCCGGCGAAAGTTTCAGTTTCATCACCCGGGAAGAACCATGAAAAAGGAAACCGTTACAGGATACTTCGTCATCATGACCGAATATACAGTAGAAATTGCTGTTGAACAAGAAAGTGAGGTACTCTCCCTCCACCGATTTAATTTCAATATGTTGCAAAGGAGTAAGACTTATGATTTCGTCCTGTTCCAACTGTATGGGAATATGGTCTATCTCCAGAGTCAAGTTTCCACTCCGTACCCAAATGAACTTATATAAAGTAGTATCCTGTTGCAGTGCTTTATTTTCGTGGAAACAAAAGGTCATTGCCAAGTTCCCGTTCAGGCGGGTATTTAATTGATAATCTATCATGATGTTAAAAAGTTAGAGTTCTTTGTCGTATGCCGAAGTACAAATATACGCTATTCCGGAAGCTAATGCAAATAAAAGAAGCAATCTATTTCATCATCTCCGCTTTTCGTAACGCCCTACCCCATGTAAGGTCATATTTCGTTATAACTATATTTCAGTTTATGAGTAGAATATACAATCCCGTCCCTAATAAAATAGAGCAAGCCATATTCTTAAAAAGCATTTGAATAACGACTACACAGATACCCGATAGTATTTCCGGAGTGCCGTATGAAGGTGATAGAAAATCTATATCTTTATAGCAATAAACTACCAACATACCGAATATGGCTGGAGGTAGTACTCTACCTAAATAGTTTACATATTGGGGAGTGTGCGCAGAAGACCTGAAAACCCAGAAAGGGATCCAACGGGTAAGTTGCGTGACAAGCGCCACGATGAATATAGTGACAATTTGTTCTGTGACCGTCATGCCAGTTTCTCCTTATCCTTTGTAGTCAACCAACGCACCGTAAAAATAGTAGTGATAATCAAGATGGTGGGAAGCATGAAATATGTCTTGCCAAAAAGTAGAAGACATCCCCCCGCAACCACTAATCCTAATATGGAACTGCCGTGTGTGCGTTCTTTTTGCCACTGGCTAATAAATATCACGATAAACAGGGCTGTCATTACAAAGCCCACTCCCTTGATGTCCACAACGGCTTTACAAGCAGAAACTGCACCAACAACAGTACCTCCTATCCATGATATATAAAGATACAACGAAACAAATAACATGAACCAATTCCGGTCTGTTCCCGGAGGCACATCTGTCATATAGTTTAACGAAAACGCTTCGTCTATCAATCCGGAAACAGCCCATAGTTTCTTTCTTCCCATTCCCCTATACTTTTCCAACATGGATATTCCATAAAACAGATGTCTTCCGTTCACTATCAGTGTCAGCAACAGGGCATAACCGGGATTGAACGTACTAAGCAATAAGCTGACGGTAACAAACTCCATTGAACCGGCAAATATAGTAGCCGCCATGCAGATAGGCCATATCATGTCAAAACCGCAGGAACGCATATACACCCCATATCCGACACCAAGAAAAGCTATACCAAGCATTACCGGAAATGCTTTTGTCAGTGCCAGTTTACGTGCATTATGAAAATCTTGATTTTTATTATTCAGCATATATATCGTATCTATAACTTCGTATTTGTTTTTTATTCATATACATTTGTAACAGTTTGCAAATATACAAAAAGTGCCATTCATGGGAGGTGATGAATCCACTTTTTATTGTTTTTCAGTGAAATAAGACGGTCTGCCCGGCGCTGAACCCGACAAATCGGCAAAGGTTTTCCATGTACAGCATTTCACGGAAACAGTGAAACCGCGCAACTGCCTTTGATCCGCATTAATTTAAAAACACTCTATTGTAAAATCATAGGAATTGTATACAAAAACAGCTTATTATTCTCTTTTTTTCGTCGCTTTTTATTTACCATTCCCGTGAAAACAGAAGAGATGAACAAATTGTAATCATCAAAAATAAATCACAACAAAGTTAACAACCCTATTAATAACAATAAACAGCGTTTTTAAAGAATAACAGGAACATTTTTAAAGAATGTATCCAACGTTTATTAAAAACGTAAAAGGGGTACTTAAAAGCAAAAAGCGATAAATACAAACAAAAAAGGCGATAATCCTTATGAGGAAGTATCGCCTTTATCGTTTTTCGTATGTAATTATTCCAAGAACGGATATCCCAATTCTAAACAATAAAATTATATTACTAAAAACAAGAAAACCGGCAGTAATAATACATATCCGCCAAAGTCCGGAAAAGAAAGATTAGATTTTGTCATTTGCTAAGCTTTTTAGGTTTACTATTAAAGTTATGTTCTCTCCAAAGCCCTACAAATATACTACATCAGGAAGGCGAAATCAAGTCTTTCAACCGTTTTTTCCAACAGTTTTCAGACTTTACACGCTAACCTTTTCTCGTACAGGCCTTTGCTTCATTGAACGGCAGACAAGTATATTGATAGCATCAAGTTGGCAAGCAAGCTATTATTGCATTCGGTTCATTAAAAAGTACCGTTGCATCAGAGCGTTTGACTTTAGTAAGCAAGAAAAGATAGATAAACAAGAAATCGGGTTTTATTTTGTTTTATATTCAGAAAATCCCCAATTTTGCACTCCCCATAAAAGTTATTATGAGGGTGCTTATCACTAAACACTAACCATTAATCACTAACAAAATGTCCAACCCCGTCATATTCGTATCCCTCGGTCCCGGCGAACCGGACCTTATCACCCTGAAAGGCTTGAAAGCCCTGCAAAATGCCGATTGTATCTTTTGTCCTGAAACTCGCACTGCAAACGGACGGATATTCTCGCGTGCTGCCGACATACTGCATGCACTGGATATTCCAAATACCACCCTCTCCCGCTTTGCATTGCCTATGAGTAAGAACCGGGAACAGGCTTTCGCAGCTTATGATAAAATATATAGCGAAGCTTCCCTTCTTCACAAAGAAAATAAAAAAGTCTGTATCGTTGCCGAAGGAGACGCAGGTTTCTATTCTTCCATACACTATATCTTTGAGAAACTGCAAGCCGACAATATTCCTGTGCAACACATTGCCGGTATCCCCGCCTTCATTGCAGCAGGTGCCTGTGCAGGACTTCACATTGCCAGCCAGGAGGAACGCCTGACCGTTATTCCCGGTATCATTACCGCCGAAGAAATAGAGAAATATATGGAGGAAAAGACTACCATTGTCATCATGAAACTTTCTCAATGTACCGAAGAAGTTCACCGTTGCATCCATCTCCATCCCGAATATAACTATCATTATTTCGAGAATATAGGCACGGAAAAAGAGAAATACCTGCATGATATAGAGCTGATTTCGGCACTCTCTTTCCCTTATTTTTCACTATTAATCATACGCCACAGCACCTTCTGAGGCGCATTTAATACTATTTCGCACATCATTGGATTAATTTTCACAAAAATGCCTTACCTTTGCCCACTGTGTAATACAAAAGATTTATAGACATGAAAAGACTTACATTGTATATGTTTATGCTCGTACTGAGCATTGGTTACGTTTCGGCACAGGGGAAAGCTGATATTAAGTTTGATAAGACCTCACATAACTTCGGTACATTTTCTGAAAATGATCCGGTAGTAAGTTGTGTATTCACATTCACCAATGTGGGCGATGCTCCGCTGGTTATACATCAAGCCGTAGCTTCCTGTGGATGTACAGTTCCCGAATATACCCAGGAACCCGTATTACCGGGCAAAACCGGAACCGTTAAGATTACTTACAACGGAACAGGCAAGTATCCGGGACACTTCAAAAAGTCCATCACTTTGCGCACGAATGCCAAAACAGAAATGATGCGACTCTTTGTAGAAGGAGATATGACACCGAAAGATGCAAAATAAGCATCTTTATATATAAGAATAAAGGAGAATTTTTCAATTCTCCTTTTTTTTTGCTTTCTTTGAAGCTGATTTGGATAAAATAAACAATTAATTGACGACATAATAACTATAAAACATAAAAGCAATTAAGAAACTATGAAACAAGAAGAAGAGAAATTGACCGGTCTACCGGAAAATGCATTCCGTGAACTGAAACCGGGCGAAGTCTACAACCCGTTGATGAGCCCTGACAAGAAGTACCCGGAAGTTAACCTTTGGTCTGTATTATGGGGTATCGCTATGGCTATCCTCTTTTCGGCTGCGGCAGCCTATCTGGGATTGAAAGTAGGACAAGTGTTCGAAGCAGCCATTCCTATTGCAATTATTGCCGTGGGCGTATCAGGCGCAGCCAAACGTAAGAATGCGTTAGGAGAAAATGTCATTATCCAATCCATCGGCGCCAGTTCCGGCGTTATCGTGGCAGGTGCCATCTTTACCCTGCCCGCCTTATACATTCTACAAGAAACTTATCCGGAAGAAATCACAGTTACTTTCACCCAAGTATTCATCAGCTCTCTGCTGGGAGGTGTGTTGGGTATTCTCTTCCTCATTCCGTTCCGTAAATATTTTGTAAGTGATATGCATGGCAAGTATCCTTTCCCCGAAGCAACAGCTACCACACAGGTACTGGTATCGGGCGAAAAAGGCGGAAGCCAGGCCAAACCGTTGCTGCTGGCAGGTATTATCGGAGGTTTATATGACTTCATCGTTGCCACATTCGGCTGGTGGAACGAAAATTTCACCACACGTGTATGCGGCTTTGGTGAGATGTTGGCTGATAAAGCAAAACTGGTATTCAAAGTGAATACAGGTGCGGCCGTACTTGGTTTGGGCTATATTGTAGGTCTGAAATATGCTTCTATCATCTGTGCCGGTTCACTGGCTGTATGGTGGATTATCATTCCGGGAATGTCTATGATTTGGGGTGACAGCGTGCTGAACCAGTGGAATCCGTCAATTGTGGCTACCGTAGGCAGCATGGCTCCCGAAGAAATTTTCAATTACTATGCCAAGAGCATCGGTATCGGCGGTATCGCTATGGCAGGTATCATCGGTATCATCAAGTCGTGGGGCATTATCAAGAGTGCTGTAGGACTGGCAGCTAAGGAGATGGGTGGAAAATCCAATGTAGAAGCCAGCATGAAGCGTACTCAGCGCGATATTTCTATGAAGATTATTGCTATCGGTTCTATTATAACGCTGTTACTGGTATTCTTATTCTTCTACTTCGATGTGATGCAAGGCAGTTTACTGCATACTGTGGTAGCTATTCTGCTGGTGGCAGGTATCGCTTTCCTGTTTACAACTGTGGCTGCCAATGCCATTGCAATCGTAGGTACGAACCCGGTTTCCGGCATGACGCTGATGACATTGATTCTGGCATCGGTAGTGATGGTATCTGTCGGCTTGAAAGGTCCGGAGGGAATGGTAGCCGCATTGGTTATGGGTGGTGTTGTGTGTACGGCACTGTCTATGGCAGGTGGTTTCATTACTGACTTGAAAATCGGTTATTGGTTGGGTAGTACACCCGCCAAACAGGAAGCCTGGAAGTTCCTCGGAACGATTGTTTCAGCTGCAACCGTAGGTGGTGTAATGATTATCCTGAATAAGACATACGGATTTACCAGCGGACAACTGGCTGCTCCGCAAGCTAATGCGATGGCGGCAGTTATTGAACCGTTAATGAATGGCGTGGGTGCTCCCTGGTTGCTTTACGGCATTGGTGCAGTACTTGCTATCGTACTGAATGCATTCAAAATTCCCGCATTGGCATTTGCATTGGGTATGTTTATTCCGTTACAACTGAACATTCCTCTCGTTGTGGGTGGTGCTGTGAACTGGTACGTAACCAGCCGTAGCAAAGATGCCGCTCTTAATGCAGAACGTGGCGAAAAAGGTACGTTGCTGGCATCCGGTTTCATTGCCGGTGGTGCGCTTATGGGCGTAGTCAGTGCAGCAATGCGTTTCGGAGGTATCAATCTGGTAAATGATGCCTGGGTAAACAATACGTGGTCCGAAGTACTGGCATTGGGTGCTTATGCATTACTGATAATTTACTTCATCAAGGCTTCGATGAAAACCAAATAATAGAAATACAATGAGAACAATTTTATTTATCACAGCACTGTTTATGTCAACTTTGCTATCTGCTCAGAAGCCCGTTGAGATACCCTTATGGCCCAACGGTGCTCCTAATACAAATGGCCTGACAGGAGATCAGGAAGATTTGAACGGCGGCCGTGTGGCCAATGTCGTTAATCCCACCATCACGGTTTATCGTCCGGCAAAGCCGAACGGCATGACTATCTTGATGTGTCCGGGCGGCGGATATGCCCGCCTGGCCATGAATCACGAAGGCCATGACATGGCATCCTGGTTCAACACACAGGGAATCACGTATGCCGTTCTGAAATATCGTATGCCGAACGGGAATCGCGAAGTGCCCCTCTCCGATGCAGAACAGGCTATCCGCATGATTCGCCAGCATGCAAAAGAATGGGGTATCAATCCGAATCAGGTAGGCGTTATGGGTGCATCGGCAGGCGGACACCTGGCTGCTTCTCTCTCTACACTTTACAGTAGTGATGAAACGCGTCCGGACTTTCAGATATTGCTTTATCCGGTAATCTCGATGGTACCGGGTATTACTCATGGAGGTTCGCGCAAGAACCTTCTTGGCGATAACCCGACCAAGGAACTGGAAGATGCGTATTCTCTGGAACGTCGTGTATCTCCCCGCTCTCCACAAGCTTTCATCGTACTTTCTGCTGATGATGGCGCTGTGCCGCCCATGAATAGTATCGGCTACTTCCTTGCTCTCAACCAACAGAAAGTTCCCGTTTCCATGCACATCTACCCCATTGGCGGACATGGCTGGGGCTTCCGCGATAACTTCACTTACAAACGCCAGTGGACAGAAGAACTGGAGAAGTGGTTGCGTGACGGGGTGAAATTCGAGAAAAAATAATTAATATATCAACTCATGAAAAAATTGACTTTTATCACCTGTCTCGTATTACTACCCCTCGCCCTTCAGGCACAGGAAGACCGTTACGACCAGTTGACCAATCCGAAGTTGACCAGTATCAACAAGGAGGCTCCCCGGAGTACATTCACTTCTTATGCCACCGAAGAAGATGCTATCGTCAACGACCGGACGAACGGAGCCAGCCGCCTATCCCTCAACGGGAAATGGAAGTTCAACTATGTGGAAAACTTTGCCGACCGTCCCACTGACTTCATGAACGTGCGTACTGAGGTGAACCGTTGGCCGGACATCAATGTGCCGGGTAACTGGGAATTGCAAGGCTTCGGTACTCCGATCTACGTCAACCAGCCTTACGAGTTCTGTTCTAAGGGTTACGAACCTTATTGGGACAAACCTAATCCGCCTTATGTACCCAAAGACTGGAATCCGACAGGTACGTACCGCCGTGATTTCGTTGTAGGTAATGACTGGGATGGAAAAGAAATCTTCCTTAGTGCAGATGGTGTGCGCGGTGCTGCTTTCTATTACATGAATGGCAAGTTTGTAGGTATGAGCAAGGATGCCAAAACTCCTGCCCGCTTCAACGTTACCGCCATGGTCAAAAAAGGCAAGAATATGATTGCCATTCAAGTACACCGTTTCTCGGATGCCAATTATCTGGAATGTCAGGACTTCTGGCGCATCAGCGGTATAGAGCGCGATATCTATCTCTATGCCACGCCCAAAATCCATATTGCAGACTTCAAGGTAGAAACTCCGCTGGATCCTTATTACAAGGATGGTATCCTGCAACTGAAAGTGAAGCTTACGAACGAAAGTGATATAAAGTCTCCTTATGTAGTTTCCTATCGTTTACTCGATGATCAGGATCAGCAAGTGACCCAATCCTCTACCCGTGTGGAAGGTGATCAGAATGAAGTAGAATTCACGAAGAAAACCCTCCGTGGTGTAAAGCATTGGACAGCTGAAACGCCTAATCTTTATACACTCGTCATCAGCCTGAAGCGCACCAATGGCGAAGTAATAGAAGCTACCAGTTGCAAGGTAGGTTTTCGTACGATAGAGATTAAGGATAAGCAACTGCTTGTGAATGGCGTGCCTATCCTTATAAAAGGTGTGAATGTACACGAGCATAATGAATACACGGGCCATTACGTTCCGGAAGATCTTATGATTAAGGATTTCGAACTCTGGAAAAAGTATAATGTGAACACCGTACGCACTTGCCACTACCCGCAACAGGAACGCTTCTACGAACTTTGCGACCAATATGGCATGTACGTAATTGATGAAGCAAATATTGAAAGCCACGGTATGGGTTATAACCTCAATGTAGGTGGTACTTTGGGTAACAATCCGTTATTCATGAATGCTCACCTCGACCGTACCATGAATATGTACGAACGCGATAAGAATCATCCGTCTGTAATCATCTGGTCACTGGGTAACGAAGCCGGAAACGGACTGAACTTCTACGTTACCTATAATACGCTGAAGATGCTCGATAGCCGTCCTATCCAGTACGAACGTGCCGGATTAGAATGGAATACAGATATTTACTGTCCGATGTACTCTTCTCCCCAATCTATTGAAAAGTATGCCCAGAATAAGGAAATGACTCGTCCGCTTATCTTGTGTGAATATGCTCATGCTATGGGTAACAGTCTTGGCAACTTCCAGGATTATTGGGATGTGATTGAGAAATATCCGATATTGCAGGGTGGTTGCATCTGGGACTGGGTAGATCAAGGCTTTGCCGCCAAGACCAGTGACGGACGCAAATACTGGAATTATGGTGGTGACTATGGCGATACCGGAACTCCTTCCGATGGCAACTTCTGCATCAATGGTGTAGTTTATCCCGATCGCAGTATAAAGCCCCAGACTATTGAAATGGGTAAGGTTTATCAGAACATTAAATTCATTAAGTTCGATCCGCAAACCTGCACGGTGCAGATACGCAATGACTTCTCATTTACTGATCTAAATAAATATGATTTCCATTATGTCGTTCGCGATCATGGAAAAGAGATTTATAAAGGTCAGATGGACAATATCAATGCTGCTCCGGGCAAGACAGCTACCAGTGCATTCCTGCAAGGTATTCCTAAAGAAAAGAATACTACGGGAGATGTACGCATCGAGTTCTATGCAACCATACGTAATGCAGAACCTTTCTTACCGGTTGGTACGGTAATCGCACGTGAACAAACTTATGTTCATCCGTTCTTTAAGAAAGAAGTGGTACGCATGGATCCCGCTAAAGTAGATGAAGTCTTTTCACAGGTTGTTTTCAGCGGTGATGATTTCAAAGCTACATTTGATAAACAAAGCGGCTTGCTGACCTCTTATATCTATAAGAAACAAGAGTATATCCATAACGGTCAAGGTCCGCAACCTTTCTTCTGGCGTGCACCTACCGATAATGATTACGGAGCAAAACTTCCCACTCGTCTGAAAGCATGGCGTGAGGCCAGTTACCAGACACCTAAGGCAGAATCGTTCAATGTTTCTAAAGATGGTGACAAGTCCATTGTAAAGGTTACCTATCGTTTTCCGCAGGTAGATGCGCAGTGGGAAATTACCTATAAGGTATTTGCCAATGGTATTATCAAAGTGGATAATCGCTTTGTAGCCGAAGGTACGGAAACTCCGATGATACCCCGTGTAGGTTTGCGCATGCAATTATCGGAAATATTAAACGACCTTACTTACTACGGCCGTGGTCCGGAAGAGAACTACCGTGACCGTCGCACTTCCCAGTTTATCGGAGAATATACTACTCCGATAAAGGACTTGTACGAACCGTACATCCGTCCGCAAGAAAATGAGCATCGTACGGATATTTACTGGTGTGCACTCACTACTAAACAAAAAGCCGGTTTACTCTTCATTGCCGACCGTACGTTTGAACTGAATGCTTCCAACTATCTGCTTGGAAGTCTGGATAGCGGCGAAACGATCGACAATGGTGCTCCACGTACCAACGAAACGAATCATCGTCACCTTACCGACCCACAACCTGTGAAACAGGTAGATATGTTTATCGACTATCGTATGATGGGTGTAGGTGGTGATAATAGTTGGGGAGCTATAGCACACGAACCGTATCTGATTCGGCCCGGCGTAGAAAATGCCATTGAATACGGCTTCTCCATCGTACCATTTGACAAAAAGGCGGATTACAAAAATTTAATCTATCAATATTAAATTTAATCTGTCCAAATTAAGGATTTATGAAAAGGATGTCGTACTTTTGCGACATCCTTTTTTATTTATATTAAAAAACGAAAGAACAATGAAAACAATGATTACCCTCCTGTTCAGTGCGCTTTGTGTAGCTACTGTCAGTGCTCAGACAGATGAAAAAGACAACGCCATGCTGAACAATGGAATAAATTTTCTGGATATTCCTTACGTAGCACATACGTTGGAAGTTACCGATGGCGAAGAAGAACTTATCATCAATTGTGATGAAGTAGATTGCACCACCTTTGTAGAATATACTCTTGCTATGGCCCTCTCTCCTACCGAAGACGGACAGGTAGCTGAAGGCGATTTTGCTACCAATCTGCAAAAGATTCGCTACCGTGATGGAAAAATCAACGGTTATCCTTCACGCCTGCACTACATTGCAGACTGGGTAAACAATGGTGTTCGTAACGGTTTCCTGGAAGACGTAACAACAGCTTACAGTCCATACACGCAGAAAGTTTCTCTTTCTTACATGTCTTCTCATCCGGAACTGTACAAGCAGCTGAGTAAATCTCCGGAGAATGTAGCAAAAATGAAAGAGATCGAGAAGTCATTGAATGGTCAGGAATTTCATTATGTTCCCAAAGATAAGCTACCGTTTAATGGTCTGCCTTGGATAAAGAATGGTGATATCATTGCTATTACAACGAATACTCCGGGATTGGATGTGGCTCATATGGGTATTGCTTTCTATATTGATGGTAAACTTTGTTTGTTGCATGCTTCTTCTAAAGAAAAGAAAGTGATGGTTTCTAAGGTTGCTCTGGGACAAATGTTGCAAAGTAATGATAATTGGACAGGAATCAGAGTGTTGAGAATGAAGAAGTAAAAATTCCAATATGATATTATAAGAAAGGCGATGAAGATTTGGTCTTCATCGCCTTTCTTTATTCTATTCCTCTACGATAATATATTCATCAATATTCCGTGTTTCTTTGCTGAAATTCACCCCAACTTTCACCAGCCTCTTGCCGTCCAGCATGTAAGGTATCAAATATCCCTTTTCTTCAATTTGTTTCAATGCAGCTTCAGCTGTACCGTCCAATTTGAACTCAAAAACATAGATGGCATGAGGGGTATGAACCACAGCATCGGCACGACCGCGACTACTACGCACTTCTGATTGGATGAATTGCCCCAGCAAAGTAAACACTACATGAAAAATAGCCTGATAATGACGTTCTGTATCATCACTCAACTCATACGGAATCCCTGCAAAGAATATCTTCAGACGTTCTATGAATGCCCCCACATCACTACTCTTCAATTCACGCATAAACTTAGCAATATGAAAACCGGATTCATCATTAGATACATTTGTATAGTAGGGCACCAGAAAATTCAGAAAACCATAACGGACTTCATCATTAGGAAAACCTAAAGTATATAATTTCACGTCATCATCATACCCCTTAATAGTCAAATAACCACTTTGGTAAATCATTGGAAGAGGATTTTGCGATTCTTCACGATATTCAGAAAAAGCGGAAGCTAACACTTCTACCCCATCTATCAATAGACGTATATCATAATCGCTTTTTTTCAGCAAGTCAACCAGATAAGTCGGAGTTCCGGTCTGAAACCAATAGTAACCCAATTCTTCTGCATCGAATGCATTCAACACACTGAACGGATTAAACATCCCTGCACCTTCCGGATGAAAATGATAACCATCGTATTGGCATTCCATTAAATCAATCACTTCTTGTAACGATCTCCCTCTCCGTTTGGCAAGACGCTCCAGTTCCGGAAGAAAGGTTTGCTGCAGCTCTTCTCGGGTAATACCACACAGTGCTGCATAGGGAGATTTCATACTAATATCATTCAGTTGATTCAAGTCACTGAACACGCTTGCTTGGGCAAACTTAGTTACTCCGGTGAGGAAAACAAAACGAAGATAACGGTCTGCACTTTTCAAAACGCCATAGAATGCTTTCAATATTTTCCGATACTCATCCAGCAAACTCTCATCCAAAATAGCTTGAAGCAATGGTTTGTCATATTCATCAATCAAGACAACCACTTGTTTTCCTGTCTGTATACATGCCTGCTCTATTATATAAGCAAAACGCTCTTCCGGACTACGATCTTTTTTCTCTGAACCATAGAGCAATTCCCACTTTTCTAAATACTGATTAAGCATAGCTACCAAATCAGCAGCGGTCTCATATTTCCGGGCATTCAAGTCAAGATGTAGCACAGGATATTGTTCCCATTTGGTTTCTAGCTTTTCAATGGCTAAACCTTGAAACAAATCTTTACGCCCTTGGAAATAAGCTTCAAAGGTAGAAAGAAGCAGGCTTTTGCCAAATCGACGCGGACGACTCAGGAAATAAGGTTTACCCACATTTGCAATTTGATGAACCATAGCTGTTTTATCTACATAAAGATAACCATCTTTACGTATTTCCTCAAAAGTCTGTATGCCTATTGGCAATTTACGCATCTGTTCCATTCACTAAAGCCTAATTGGTGTATGACAAAGGTACAACTTATATTTCAAAAATTAGATGAATGACGATGAAGATTTCGCCATATACACAAAAACTCATGCAAGCATTTATTCTCATAATCTGACATCTCGTAAGAATATATATTCCCTGAAACAAAGAAAACAGCCCATTAGGAGCTGTTTTCTATAATGAGTTAATTGCCTATTGTCTCAGCCACACTTTTATCTTTCCCACACATAGTATGGAATAAACAACCATTTCAATATTCCCAATATTATTTTACACATACAAATACTTCCATATTCGTTCTGTAATTTTTTCCGCACTCATACCATATTCATTTCTCAGATACTTCTGAGTACCTACAATACAGGAATAAGTATCGTTCAGGCCTATCTTTATCTGTACCGCTCTGTTTCCGGACATCTCACTCAGCACTTCAGCTACGGCACTGCCAAATCCACCTATGATATTATGCTCCTCCACAGTTACAATCAAATCATATTCTTTTGCACAGCCCCGAATAAGTTCCTTGTCAATAGGCTTCACAGTAGGGAAAGTGTATAATGCCGGATAAATACCCTTATCATTCAGCAATTCAACCGCACCGAGCGCTTCATCAAAAATTCCTCCTGTAGAGAAAACCACTACCCGACTCCCTTCTTTTATCTGAATAGCTTTACCTATACGAAAATCAACAATAGACTCATGTATCTTCTTTTCCCCTCCCCTGCCAAGTCTCAAATAGCAAGTGCCTTGATGTTCATATATAGCTCGTGTACAAACAGATGCCTCCGTTAAATCTCCCGGAGCCATAACAACTACCGAAGGCAAGGCACGCATGATGGCTAAGTCCTCCGTAGCATGATGGCTCATTCCCAAAGAACCATATACAAAGCCGCCACCTACACATACAATCTTCACATTGGCATCATGATAGGCACAATCATTTCTGATTTGTTCCAGGCAACGCAATGTCGGAAAATTACCAATAGAATAAGTAAACACTTTCTTTCCAGACAGAGCAAGTCCGGCAGCAATACCTGTCATATTCTGCTCTGCAATACCTACATTGGTGAACTGTTCAGGCAATTGTTCCCAATAAGGTTTCAATACACCAAACCCCAAATCACCCGTCAACAGATGGACGTCTTTGTCAGCCTTGCCAATCTCAATTAATGTTTTTACGAATGTATCTCTCATGGTTTCTGTTCCTCCAACTCTCTAACGGCAGCCTCATATTCTTCTCCTTGCGGAGTGCGATAATGCCACAATATATTATTCTCCATAAATGATATACCTTTCCCTTTAATAGTATTTGCCAGAACCAGTTTCGGATTTCCATTCGTAAAGGTAGTGCGGAATGCTTTCCGCAATTCATCATGGTTATGTCCGTCAATACTCAACACATTATAGCCGAAACTTTCAAATTTCTTATCCAACGGAGCCAGTGACAAGGTATCTTCGCAAAAGGTCAGACTTTGCATTTTATTGTAATCCACTATCACTGTCAGATTATCCAGCTTATGATGATGGGCGAACATAGAAGCTTCCCACACCGAGCCTTCATCACACTCTCCATCTCCCATTACCACATATATATGATAATCTTTATGCTCCATTTTTGCATCCAATGCCATTCCTACAGCTACCGGAAGTCCATGCCCCAATGAACCGGTAGAAAATTCCACTCCCGGAACACCTTTATGCGATACATGGCCAGACAAACGACTACCATCAGCATAATGCGTAGCCAATTCATCAGTAGAAAAGAACCCTCTTTCCGCAAGTGCAGCATAGATAGCTGCCCCTGCATGACCCTTACTTAAAATCAACCGGTCACGGTTTTCCTTTTTGGGGTTCTGCGGATCTACATCCAATATGTCCGTATATAAAACGGCAATGATATCCGATACCGATAAAATTGCACCAATATGAGAGCCACGGGAGATATGAGTCATTTCTAAACCATGACGCTTGATCTTCCAAGCTAATTCTTCACTATTCATCTGATTATTATTTTGATACCTCCAATAATTGTTCTATTTGTTTTTGAGTAAGGGAGAAATCCATAGCTTCTAAATTTGAAATTAACTGTCGCTCATTTTTTATGCCAACCAGTACTATGCTTTCTTTTATATAATCCAATATAAATCTAATAGCAACAGCAGCAACAGAATGTCCGATAGAAGTAGCCATTTGTTTTAAGACCTCCACTATCTCCAGATTATGAAGCAATTTATCCCCATGGAAATTCACATAAATATCTCTTGAACGCCTGTCGTCTTTACCAAAACAAGTATCTTTTCCATACTTTCCTGTTAATATACCTTGCCCCAAACTACCCCATGTCATGGGAGTCAAAGACAATGCATGTTGTACGCCTTGTATGATTACTTCATTCTTACGGGTAGCCAAGCTATACTCATCTTGAAAAGAAACAAAATAATCTTGATATGGTATCAGTTCTGGAATATCATCTACTGTTACATTTGACAAGCCGAAATATCTGATTTTTCCTTTCTTTTGCAAATCCTGTAAAGACTGTACAATATCACCAATAGGAGTTTTTCCATCCCGATAGTGTACCTGATAAAGATCTATATAATCTGTATTTAACCGTTTCAAACTGGCATCGACAGCTTTATTAATCCACTCCCTTGAATTATCATAGAAAGTTTTTCCATTCTCTATACGAACACCAAATTTGGACGCAATCACCACATCCTTTCGTTGTTCTGCCAAGGCTTGGCCTAAAGTTTTTTCCGATGAGCCTAAACCATATACATCTGCCGTATCAAACATAGTTATACCATTATCCACAGCCGCCTGTACTGTACGAACCAGTTCTGCATGATCCACAGCTCCCCATCCATATTCCCCAAGCGGGCAGCCTCCCATACACAATCGGGAAACCTTTAAATCGGAATGTGCTAAAGTTATAAATTCCATTTTATTTAAATAATTTGAATATTTTCTTGAATACACCCCACATTGTCAGGAAAAACAGTTTAGCATCTAAACTAAAAGACTGTTTGTCCACATATTCCAATCTTAATAAGTTTTTATGATAAAGCACATGCTTTTCGTAATACTCATCTGCATCCACTGCTCCCACTACTTCGTCTAACGAAATGTATTTCAATGAGCTGATATCAGTAATACCCGGTCTGACAGATAAAATACGTTTCTCTTCCTCCGTGTATTTCGATGTATATGCCAATACTTCCGGACGAGGGCCAACAAAGCTCATTTCTCCTTTAATGATATTAAGCAATTGCGGCAATTCGTCCAATTTCGTTGCACGAAGTATTTTGCCAACCTTTGTTATCCTAGGATCATTCAATGCAGTAGTATTTCCTCCTATTTTATCGGCATCCACCACCATTGTTCTGAATTTCAGTATTTTGAATGGAATATCATGATAACCACCGCGAAGTGCACTATAAATTATAGGACCGACAGAATCAAAGCGAATAAAAAGTGCGATTATTAACAAAAAGGGTAAAAGTATAACAAACAAGATCAAAGATATTGTTAAATCAACAATACGTTTTACATAATTATTATATAACGAACCATTATCCATTTTCTTTTTGGGTATTTAATGAAAAATGTGTATAATAATGCCTTTCCCTCTTTTCAACAGGAGGGATTTGTAGATAATCGGAGTAAAGATTCCGCAAATAAGTATCTGAATCATTTGGTAAATTAACTTCTATATTTTCAAACAAACCTTTAGACACAGGTAAGAAAACCTTTTTAGGAAGTGCTTCTCCTCTACTAAACTTTCTTCCCGTAGGTATCGTGCAATAGTTAGTCTCCTTTCGTGAAGTTACCAAAGAATCAAAAGCATCATACAGACCTGATAGTTTAAAGGGTGATAAGATAAAACCAATAGTACAAGCCAAATAATAATGCAGCTTACCCTTTAGCGTTTTTCTCATAGCCTTTTTAAAAGCTTTATTAGGCACTTTATAGATTCTAAGGCATGATATAAAAATGCGAAACAAATCAAATAAGCAGAGTTGAACCGTCCTGATATATTTGTTATCCGAGACATATTCTATAGGGAATATATCGACTAATATCCCTTTTTTAACAGAATCACTATCGTCATAGACACACTGCATCAATGTATTTTTCTTAACTACATTCATTATCAATGTATCTGTTCTTTTCGTATAGTTAGGAACGCATATATCATATTTTTCAGAAAGTTCTTTCTTAAATACAGATTTCAACACTTCAAAATCCTTTCTTGGCATCATTAAATCTATATCATCATCCCAAGGGATGAATCCCTTGTGTCGTACTGCACCCAACGCACTTCCCCCACCTAACATCAAAGTCAACCCATATTTTACACAAATCTGACTAATATCATTATAAATGGATAAAAGACATAGACGTAGCTCAATTCGTTCTTCTTCCGACAATTCATAAAAAAGGTTGTCATTATTTGCAACCTCATTTAAATAGTCTGCTGTTCTTCTCATAAATATATTCTACTATTTGTAAACCTCACAGTACTTGATGACATTTATTAAATCACCCTTCAAAACTTTTAACTGTTCGTTTAAGTCCTTCTCTAAGACTAACAGTAGGTAACCATCCAATATTTTCTATTTTTCGTGTATCAAGTCGTACTCTTTGATAATTACAGTAAGCACTTGATTGATTTTCCGATAGCTTGTATTCTAAATTCAGTTTCTTCTTAGGATACATTTCTATTAACATCTCTGCCAAAGAACGAATACTAATTTCCTCTATTTCATTTGCAAGATTATAAGGCTCTGCCCTCTTTCCAAATAGTAATATATGAAATAGTCCAACAACTGTATCGCTCACATAACAAAAAGCTCTCAAACTTTCTCCTGTACTCTTTAAAACAATATTTTGATTATCAACAACACATTTTATTAAATCAGCCATAATACGACCATCATTAGATAATTTCATACCGGGTCCATAAGTATGAGCTATCCGTACAGTATTGAAATTAACGCCATATTGTAAATAATAGCTTTTGCACAGAGATTCCGCTGCACGTTTACTTTCAGGATAACAAGAACGATCATCTAAACAGTCTATATAACCAAAAGAATCTTCAGACAAAAGATTATCAATCTCGTTTTTCCCATAAACTTCTCTAGTAGACGCAAAAATCACTTTTTCTATCTCTTTCTCCCGCGCTACTTCCAATACGTTTATCATGCCAAGAAGATTACTCTTCATAATACCTACAGGATCATTTTGTATAAAATAAGGACTAGCATTCCCTGCAAAATGGAATATATAATCCACTTTCCCCGCATAATCAATAGGACTGCAAATATCTTGAATCAACAGAACAAAATGAGGGGTATTTAGGAAATTCTCAAATAAAATTTCCGCTTTTTGTTTATTTCGTGACAGGGCAATAACCTTTATATCTATTTTATACTTTTGAACAAAATACATTAGCATGTAAATCAAATATGTTGCTATCATTCCGTTAGCCCCTGTTACTAAAATACGCTTTCCCGCTAGACTGAACCAAGGAATGGAAACATGACATATATCCTCCAAATCTTTCTGAACGACAGGATTATTATAATCAAACATAAACACAATCTTTTAATGAATAATAATTTAGAAACCAAATATTTGTTGATTTTCATATACATCTATCAATGCTCTGAAAATAAAAAAATCAGTAGGAGTCGTTATTTTTATATTCTCTACAGGTCCCACAATTGTATGTAATTTATAACCATAATAATTCATCATGGAACAACTATCAATAAAATCATGTCTTCCTTCTGATTTCGCCCGACGGTGAACTGAAAGAATATCCTGTAACAAAAAGCTTTGCGGTGCTCTTGCTATTAACGAATCTTTTCTAGAAGGAATATCTATCGCCCCCCTTGGATTATTGACAATAAATGTTTCTGTTGCAGGAATACAAGTAATACATGAACCATAATTCAACACACTCTCCACATTATCTGTTATTGTTTTCTCATTTATTAGCGGACGAACGCCGTCATGAATCAATATGCTACAATCAGTAAAAAGATCTTTGGCTGCTTCTAAACCATTATAAATAGAATCCTGACCGGTATCTCCTCCTGGAACAATAGCTTTCACTTTGGATATACAGAACTTTTTTATTAACTTCTCCAAATAAGGAATCCACTCTTTAATACAAGAAATTACAATTCCGTCAATCATTGGATGATTATCAAATAGTTCAAGCGTATAAATAATAATAGGTTTCCCACGTAATTCTAAAAACTGTTTTGGTTTAGACACAGTATTCATTCGTTTACCCGAACCACCAGCAAAAATTAATGCAATATTACTCATACCCGTCCTCTTCTAACGCTTCCCGTAAAGCCTGAATATACCCTTTTCCCCATTTCAAATCAGGTTCCATATAGTTTCCTTCAGCCCATTCATTCCAAGACTTTAAAAAAACTACTCTGTCATCATTATGTTTATTGTGAATACGTTTGAAAACCATCTTTATATGTTTTTTAAACAACTCTGGCGTAGAATTATGATAAATGATAGCAGTACCGGCACCTCTTCGTGGAGAAGGATCCCAATTAGGAATAATTGCAGGATAAACATTTCTATTCTCAAAAACATCAGTATCCATTACCTTTATTACCTTAGAATAATCGTATTTATTTAGAGGATAATTGAAGAATCTTGAGATGATGTGTTTCATATATACATTAAAAACTTTTTTTATTTTTGTGTCCTCAAATCCCAAAGGAGCAAAAATTCGGCTCAATGCAATTGCATCTGCTTCTTTATATATATCTTTACTGATATCTGTAATATTTTCAGAATTAGCTACAAAGAAAAATTTTGGTAATCCATTCATTTCAGCTAAACTATTCCATTTACATTTAAAAAAAGCGAAATCCGGAAGTTTATCTATTTTATAAATAAGGAAAAGCAATTTATCATGTATCCTAAAATACCGTTTATCCTTAAACGCAGGAAGCATTTTATAAAAATGATCTACAATATCCTGTTCCCCAGGATACTTTTGTTCCATTAAAGTTTGGGGAATAAAAGATGACTTTTCAATATTCCAATTTGTGCTTACCCAAGAATGATTAGCCCATCCTAAACAAAAAGGAAAATCCGGTTTACCTAATCTCAACACCTCCTGTAAAGGCATATCCATCAACTGTTTACCATTACCAAACCAATAATGCCAATAACAAAATGCCGCAACTCCTGCTTCTTTCGCTAATTCAGCTTGCTCCTCCCTGACTTGTGGTAAACGTAAATCATAATACCCTAAATCTGCTGGAACCCTTGGTTGATAATGTCCTTTGAACATTTTTTTAGCATTCCCAACATTCGTCCACTCCGTAAATCCTTTTCCCCACCATTTATCATTTTCTGGGAAAGGATGGAATTGTGGCAAATAAAATGCTATCACTTTTGTCTTAAAGTTTAAATTTTGCATAATTATATTCAAATAATAATTTAGCTCTGATAAAATCAGTTCACCAAATCTGTTTAAAAAAAGATCTTGATTTCATTTACATTATCACTTCTATTTTACAATATTCTTCTTTCATTAAGTTTTAACTAATAATTCAACCGAGTTCATCCTATTCTCTAATTTTTTTACAATTTTTGCCGGAGCACCTGCTACCATGCTATTCGGCGGTACATCTTTTGTAACTACTGAATTTGCAGCAATGATACACCCTTCTCCAATATGTACTCCTGGCATTACAGATACTTTATCACCAATCCAAGTATTATCACCAATGGTGACGTTTCCTTTTGAATATAAAAGTCTAAGATTGGGTGCTATATCCAGCTCGGCATCAGAACATCCATGTGAATTATCTGTTATTAATACATCACGTCCAGTAAGTACTCCATTTCCTATTATAATTGAATTTATTGCTGTTATTTTATTATATGCTCCTAAACGACAGCCATTACCAATCTTTATCAGAGGCGTAAAGGACTGTCCATGATACTCCTTCCATGCTGTCAACTCCATATATTCGCCTAGAATAGTGTTACTTCCTACAGAAATATATTGAACACCCCGCAAATCAAAGAAGTCAGATTTTATAAAGCTATGTTCTCCCCATTTCTTAAATTGCCTTCTATACCTTGCTGTATTAAAATTTCTGTTGAATACCCTAAATAAACCAAAAGCGAATTGATATGGCAGTACCCATGAATATAGAGAACCAATCCATGAGAATAAAATAAATACGATTTTTTTCATATATCAAACATTACTAATCATTTTGCCATCTATAAATTTGATCCATAAATTTAGCTCTCTCCTCAGATATATTTTTATCAATAATTGTACAATAAGGAAAATACCTATTGTAAAATTTTCCATTTGCGATATTTTCTTCCTTAAAATAAACACTTGGAATTTTATATAAAAAATACAGCAACATGGCCGGAATGAAAAATATATTTTTAAAACGTCCCAATGAGACCTTTTTCGAAATTAATGAAATAATATCAATATAAGCAATAAAGAGAGGTAACAAAATATAGTTATTAAATCTATAAAAAATCCCAATTTTAGAGTTCAGCAGATTAAACAATATAGATATTAGTATATAAACAGCAAAACGGTTATTGACATCTAATTTCTTCAGAACCATATAAAAAAAACCAGGAACAATAAATGATGCAAAAAAGAATGCATACATATTGATTCTCACATTTTCTCCATAAAGATCAGAATTCATATATCCTTGAAACTTTGAATAAAAACCAAAATTTGATGGCACTATCTGTAATAAAAGTCCAACTAAGTCTATTTGCATAAATAAGACATAAACGCCTAATAGACATCCTATCATTACGAAAATATTCACTTTTCCTAATATGCTCATAAACGGCAGCAACAGCATAAGTAATGCAGATTCATGAAACATAAATGCGCATAAAAAGAATAGAAAATATCTGAACCATTTTCTTTCTACATAACAAGGAAAAGCTAATAAAAAAAACGAAATAGCCACACCTTCACGCAATATCTCAAAATTATAATTAAAATAACCAACAACAAAATACATCAACAGAACAGAAAAACAATATTTAGTATACGTTCTTATAAAATATGCAACAACCAAATTTATCCATAAAGCATGTACTATTTTTAATATAACAAGGTCGTTAAATATACTTTTCAAGAAAGAAGTTATTATAATCCATCCTGGGCGTTCATACTTTATATCATCGAATATATCCAATAAATCTATTTGAGATAACGGTTTACATTTAAATTTCCACCAGTATGAATAAACTTCCATATCACCACCAATCCTATAACTTATAGCAGACATTAATATAAGTATAAAGACAATACCATAGAATGTAGCCATCTTGTTCACCACACCTCCACATATATCATATAGATATATGCAAAGCAACAATATCAAAAAGATAACAACATACATCATAGTTGTATAAACGAACCAATATTTAAACTATTTTCTTTATCATATAATAATCCATTCGCAGTTTCCGAAAATGCATTATAAAGAAGATAAGAAAACAGAAAGGATATAAAAAATTAGTCCAATACTTATCCGACAATACATAAGAATAGAGGAATATTAACATAGCAATAATATCTAATAAAAAAATCCTCAGAAAAGCTATATTTAAGATACGAGTTATTGCCATGCCCAAAAGAAATGCCTTTAATATGACAGATAAAAGCAAAGCCAATAGCACTAAAAAAAGTTGCTCTATATGAATTGCATACAAACAAATAGAGACATTTAGCAGTAGTGAAGCAAGATTAATACCTAATAACAAACTTTCTTTCCTGAAAGTTTTCAAGTATGGCATAAAGAGCATTTGAACTTTTCCATCAAAGACACAAATAGGCAGCAAAAATGAAAAATAAAATAAACTCTCCTTATATTGTGGCAACCAAACAAATATAAATAAAGATAAAGGATAATATAGGCATAATGCAAAATACAGCAAAACATTCAATAAGCGATCTGACAATAAATAAAAATCCCGAGCTTCTTGCTTTGTTAAATTTCTCAAAAACGGGAATAACACCATCCCTGCTTGCGAAATAAATAATAATATAAAATTCATTAGAGAAAGTGCCAACGAGAATTTACCGAATGCAACAATACCCCATTTATAATCTACCACATAACGACTTATACCGATAAGTAAAAGACTTGAAACAACAGCCAACATTAATTTAGACCCTGAAATATAATTATTTTTTGCCTCTATCAGAACATCTCTATGCCATAACAGATATACCCACTTAATAACTTTAGATGCAATCCATAACGAATAGCACAATGAAATCGTTTTACTAATCAAAAAAATGTATATATAGAAATAGAAATCATTCACTTTTAGAATCAGAAGAAATACAAGCAAAATAAATAAAGAAAATTTCTCAAGCATAATAATTTTAGCAAAACTCGCAATTCGGCATGTGGCTTGAAACATATAGGTAATAAAACCTATCAAACAAGTCTCGAACATATTTAATAGAGTGAGATACAAAATTAAACTTCTTGTTTTGTCATAAACATAAATACTTATCAGGACAAATAACAGAACAAATAAAACTATCTGAGAAACTATCAATATTCCAAACTGTCCTCCTATCAATTTATGATTGATATCATTGTAATCTTTACCTCCATATTTCAAGTAAATGCCATCATTCAGCCCAAACTGAAAAAAACCTATATACACTGAATAAAAAAGAAAAAGTTGCCAATAAGAAAAGGCTTCTATCCCTAACACCTTAGGTACAAGCAGATTTAGCATTAGATTCAAGAGAATAGCCATCCCTTGTGCAGCGAAAGTATAAACTAAATCTCTTTTTAAATTGATAATCATTCGTATTTTTCGCAATTGTTCATGTAGTTAGTAGAATAATCAAAAAGGAGAAACTATATTTCTTAATTTAGGATGATTATTATCCTTTTCACTCAACAATACTTTATCCTTTTGTATTCTCCAATCAATTCCCAAATCCGAATCATCCCAAGCTAAAGCACTTTCACACTCCGGAGCATAAAAATTATCACACTTATATTGAAATATCACTTCCTCACTCAACACACTGAAACCATGTGCAAAGCCTCTGGGGATAAAGAATTGGCGATGATTTTCTTCTGTAAGCTCTACAGCTACATGCTGTCCGAAAGTCGGAGAACCTTTTCTAATATCCACAGCAACATCCAAAGCAGCTCCTTTCACTACGCGCACCAACTTACTCTGAGCAAAAGGCGGTTCCTGAAAATGTAAACCACGAATGACACCGTAAGACGATTTGGATTCATTATCCTGCACAAACATCGTCTTACAAACTTTTTCTTCAAATTCTCTTTGGTTGAAGGATTCAAAAAAGTAACCGCGATCATCTTTAAAAAGACGAGGTTCAATGATGACAACGCCCTCTATTAATGTTTTAATAATTTCCATATTGTTTCAAAAGTGTATATGTAGTAGGCATTTATTCATCAACATATTCCCATGGATAAGGATTATCCACCACATTTTGGAACTCCTCAATAGCTTCCCGCTGACCGGAAGTAAGCGATGCAGAATTCCAGGAATCGATAATAGCACGCCCCTCGTCCGCCAAAGGCTCGTCGAACACTTCACCATAGCAGGCGGTAAGCAGACGAAGTTTCAATAATGAAGCGGGAAGGACTTCAAGGATATCCCAACAACGATCCAAAACTTCCTGGACATGCTTCTGTTTTTCTCCATGATCTACGAATGAGGCATTGTAGCCCATCAGCAAAGCAAGACAAACATTCGCCTGCTCTTCAACTGTGGAGCCTTTTACACCGGAATTATACAATGCCGTGGTCAGGCGATAAACTTCGCCATTACGACGGGAAAGATCATCGCTATAGACAGGACTACCGTCCATACCCAAATACATCAGTTCGTGCGCAGCACGCTGAAGGGCAAGAGTTTCTTCGGAAAGAGACATAATGATTTATGATTTATAATTTATGATTTATCAGCCGTTCAAAAGCAACGACCGACCGTCAACTATTTGATAACTTCTATAAGATCCGGGTGGATAGTAGCCATGGCAACAGCGATGACGCCTTGTATCTCGACAACCACACGCCGGTCCCGCGCACCTTTCACTTTCAGGAAAATACCTTCCTGCCCCTCGAAGTCACCACCCGTGACACGAACTTTAGTACCTTTAGACAAATTCAGCTCATCGGGCTGGAAGTACAGAAGATGGTCGTTATAGGTACCGGCAACGGCAATGAAACGCTGCATCTCGCTGTCCGAGATGATAATCTTCTGACCGCTACGGGTATCAGTGATATATTGCAAATAAGTTACCTGAGATTTTACACGCTTCACATCAGAAGGGCGGGCATGAACAAAAAGCAAGTTATGGATCACCGGAACCAAGGCACGAACCTTCTTCCCTTTCTTTATGCTGATCTTGTATTGCATGGGAACAAAACAGCCCATCCCCTCTTTTTCAAGTAGACGCATAGCATCTGGCTCTCTACGGTAGGTGGCACGCATTGCATACCATATTTCGGTTTCTTTATCCACTTCCATTTTAGGGGTTATTTCAGAAAAGGGTGTTCTCTCGGGGCTTTGAAACCCTTACACATCCCTGAGTTTCAATCACTTGCGAACGCTTTATGTAAAATACGGCAAGCTGTGCGTCCCTCTTGCCAACAGATTTTATGCAGTAGTTCATTACCTTGAAGGTAAAAAGCTATAAACGAATCAGTTAAATAGAAATATTATCTTTTAATCGTTCGTTTTTTATGCGTAAAGATTTTTAAAATCCTCAGGATTGAGATAGGTATAAAAAGAATTGATATTAACCAATATTTTTATAAAATCTTTATCACTTATATTCAATAACTTAGATAGATAAAACAGACATTACAAAAATATTTTTCATCAAACATTTTGTCAGTTTAAAAAACACATTTATCTTTGTGCACATTAAACGAACGTTTTTTGTACACCCATCAAATATTACCACAGCAATCTATATATCAAACACTTATCACCCAACAAACATCTTATTTTTCACTTATTACGCATTCTATTTTCACTCTTCATATTTATCTTATACTTTTGCACCTTTTTTAACACTGCAAATATCAGTTAACAAACAATCAACATGTAAACAAAATGGAAAGTAATAAAAAAGCGAAGAATCTAAAGATTCTAACCAGAGAAGTAAGAACTATCGTATTGTAAAACAGAGAAATCTAAAGAGAAAAGGAGTGAGTGACGTCAGCATTATTAAAGAAGAATGGCTGGCAGAGCGCAAATATTTCGGAAAAAACACCCACATATATGTAGGTGCACTCAGAGCCTTCAAATTAGGGGCTTATAGAGGAATCGGAATCAAGACAATCAATGATTTAGCAACACATTTATTCGCAAATGGAGATATGTTAAAGCACAACAAAGAAGAAGGTATTCCGCTGAAATTAAACAGTTTAACTACAGAACTAAGAAAAGTGTGGGCAGTGATAAAAGTGGAAGATACGGAAAACATAGATCCTTATGGATATGACGTGACATTAAATCCATAATAGTTCATTCAAAAAAAAGAGGCGACCTTTGCACAAAATAAAAAAAACGCAATGGAAAACTCTTTTAGAATGTCGCTATTCATGCCCCCTATCTCTCCGATAAAGGACAAAGCAACCGGAAGGATCGTGAAAAACGCCACGCTGACTCCACTACGCACAGTGGAACTCAACGAAGTATACAAGTTGGTCACTGCAAACGCGAAACTTGCCGCGCTCACGCTTGATGTACGAAACGCCGTACAGCAGGGTGACGACAGTGTCTGCCGCCTATTGAAGCAGCAGACACTGCCCTACGTGACCCCGTGCGGAGTCTTCACCCGACGCAGAAGCGACTGTATAGAAGAGACGTCAGGACTCGTGGTAGTGGACGTAGACCATCTCGAATCTAACGAAGAAGCAAAAAAACTGCGCCAACTACTATTCGAAGATCCCTATCTACACCCCGCGTTAGTGTTCATCAGTCCCACCGGAAAGGGTGTGAAAGCCTTCGTGCCCTGCGCACCCGGACAAAGCGCCACAGATGGAATCCGCTGGGCGATGAGCTATGTACACTGCATGTACGACACCGACCACCGGAATTCGGGTAAAGGAGTGGATACCTCAGGAAAAGACCTCGTACGCTCCTGTTTCCTGTGCCATGACCCGGAAGCGTTGATAAGAACTGAAAAGGACGAGTTATAAATTACGAATTACAACAATCAATGGAACCACTATCTTCATTGCACCTACTGACCGAAGCCGTCAGAAATGCGGGAGCAGACATCGCACCTACCTATCAAGAGTATATACAACTGGCCTTTGCCATCGCCACCGACTGCGGCGAGGCAGGGCGTCAGGATTTTCTCGCCCTGTGCAGCCTCTCATCAAAGTATGACCATCGGGCAGCAGAACAACTATTCAGCAATGCGCTGAAGACCGGACATAACGACGTACACATAGGCACCGCCTTCCATCTGGCCGAGCTGTGCGGTGTGAAAATCGAATATGAAAATCCGGGCACCGTTGGTACAGTTGGTACAGAAGTTCGCCCACCTTCTGGCACACACACACGCACACGCGTAAAAGAGGTGTACTCACAAGAGAAAAATGACTTCTCTTGTGAAGAAGAGACTTCGTCAGGCAGCGCTCCGCTGTCTCCTCTGCCCACTTTCGACAAGAACATCCGATGGCCTTATCCCCTGGAACACATCATGAGTTGCGCCACCTCCGATGCCCAGAGCGACGTCCTGCTGCTGGGAGCACTCAACGTTTTGGGCGCCACCATGGGGCCGCACGTCCGGTGCGCATACGGAGGAAAGATGGTATCGCCCTGCATGCAGACTTTCACTTCGGCCAACTCCGCATCCGGAAAAGGAGTCCTGTCGCTGGTACGCCTGCTGGTAGAACCTTTTCACGATGAGATACGCAAGCAGGTGGCAGAAAGAATGGTGTGCTACCAACGCGACAAGGCAAAGTACGATGCACTGGGAAAAGAACGGGCAAAAGCCGAGATTCCGACACTGCCGCCCAACAAAATGTTCCTCATCTCAGGAAACAACACGGGAACGGGCATCCTGCAAAATCTGATGGACTCCGATGGCATCGGACTGATATGCGAAAGCGAAGCCGACACCATATCCTCCGCCATCGGCTCGGACTACGGACACTGGAGCGATACCTTGCGAAAGGCTTTCGACCACGACAGGGTGGCCTACAACCGGCGCACCGACAGGGAATACCGTGAAGTAAAGAAAACGTATCTTTCAGTACTCATATCCGGCACTCCCTCACAAGTGAAGTCACTGATACCTACTGCCGAAAACGGGCTTTTCTCACGACAGATTTTCTACTACATGCCCTCCATACGACAATGGCAAAACCAGTTCGACCGGAACGACCGGAATCTGGAAGAGCCCTTCACCAAGATGGGGGTGGAATGGAAAGAAAAGCTGAAGATCATCTATATGGGAGGAATTTTCACCCTACACCTCTCCGACGGCCAGAAAGAGGAATTCAACCGGCTGTTCTCCCAACTCTTCACCCGCTCCGAATTGACAAACGGCAGCGAAATGTCGGGCAGCGTGGCACGTCTGGCTATCAACATCTGCCGCATCATGGAAGTGGTGGCCATGCTGCGTATGCTTGAGAGTGAAGATATAGCCACGTCACCACATCTTTCGCCCGACCCCGGCACTTCTGCCGATAATCTGAAAGACCACATCGTAAGCTTATGGAACCTCGACATCACTGAAGATGATTTCCACGCCGTGCTGTCGATGGCCGAATGTCTATATCGCCACGCCACCCATATCCTTTCCTTCCTGCCCGCCACCGAAGTAACCCGTCGGGGCAATGCCGACCGGGACGCACTGGTACAGTGTATGAAAAAGAGATTCACACGGATTGAATTCCTGCAAAAGGCTGAAGAGATGGGCATAAAAACCGCCACCGCTTCAACCTGGCTGAAACGGATGCTGAAAAACGGGCTGGTGGAGAATATGGATGGAAAAGGAACTTATCAAAAGCCCTGATAGATCTTATCAAAAACCTTGATATAACAACGTGCACTATAATATAAAACGCGTACGTGCGCACGTGTGTGTGCCAGAAGACCGGTGAACTTCTGTACCAACTGTACCAATCCCCCGTTCCCCTTTGCGCTGCCGAACCTCACCTTTACGCCGCTCAAGTCAACCTTTATGCCACTCAAGCTCACCTTTACGATGTCCAAGCGAACCTCAGGGCTCCCCCAGTGCGCCTACTATCAGACTCACCTGGGCAGGCGTGTAAGAGCGTGAACGGGGAGAAAGCCCCAGGGCGGACAGGCCGGCACGCAAACCGGGATAAAGATCAATCCAATGTTTCAACTTACGGTAAGCAGCCTCCGGACAAAGATCGGGGCAATAGAGTTGGGCAAGTTCAGTACGCCCATAGGTACGGATTTCAAAAGAGTTCATATCTGATATTCATGTGTTATATTTCATCAAAGATAGACATAAATCATGACATTATCAAAGATATATATGTAAATAACAGACTAAAACAGACCTCAATCGACTCTAACAGTCCGAAAGTGACAAACGCCTATACCGACAATATTACCTTTGTATTGTTGAGTTCAACATCGTGAATCTTTTAAATTATAATTGTTTAATCTTTTAAATTATTTATCAAATTATGATTCGTTACAAAAAGTATCAAGTGACAGGCGAAAACAGCCTACTGAAAGGTCTCTGGTATGCGCGTCCCGTAATTGAAGAGACTTTCGACATTGAGAGACTTGCCAAACACATGTCCAACCACAATACTCCCTACTCGAGTGGTGTCATCAAGGGAGTGTTGACAGACATGGTTTCCTGTACCAAGGAACTTATTCTGGATGGCAAGAATGTAAAAATGGACGACCTGGCAATTTTCTCCGTAGGGATTGTCAGTAAAAAAGGCGCAAAATCTGCCGCCGACTTCTCATTGGCTAATAACGTAAAGGGGTTGAAACTCCGCGCCCGTGCCACGGGTGAGCTGAGCAATGCTCAGATTAATCTGGAAGGGCAAATGAAGGAGGCTTCCATGTACACCGTGGGAGGAGGCAGCTCATCCGGCAACACTCCCGGCGGTGGTTCCGGAGGAGATGGCGGACTCGATGAAAACCCGTTGGGATAACTCCTGATTCGCATAAATTATAAATCATCAATCATTATGAATGAAGAAAAGAAGTCAAAAAACGTGTGGGGCATTGTCCTCAAAGTAATCATCACCGTAGCCACCGCCATTGCGGGAGCTTTAGGGTTAGGCGCCTGCAAGTAGCTATGCGCACGATTACCCTACTCATTATTCACTGCTCGGCCACGCCTCAGGGCGTGGGCCTGAGCTTCGAAGATTGCCGCTGCGATCACATTCGCCACCGCGGCTTCAGTGACATCGGCTATCACTTCTACGTGACTCGTGACGGTGAGATTCACCGTGGCCGCCCACCGGAAAAAGTCGGAGCGCATTGCCTCAATCATAACCGGCACTCCATCGGTATCTGTTATGAAGGAGGTTTGGATGCCGGCAGTCAGCCATCCGACACTCGCACCTTAGAGCAAAAAGCTTCGCTGCTTGCACTGCTGCGCGAACTGAAGCGCATCTTTCCACACGCTCTGATTTTGGGTCATCATGACCTGAATTCCATGAAACCTTGCCCTTGCTTCAATGCGGAAAGGGAATATAGGGGGCTGTAAAGTCCCCTTTGTTTTTATTTCAAAGAAAAGCAATAGAACATATTACCGCTTTATGCAGAAAAGCGAAGAATATTACATCTTTACGCCCACCTTTCCCAACATTAACCGGACTACTCTTGCTGCAACGAAGCAGCACGGAATACCCACTACACAAACCAGTGCCAATCTCATCAAAGGAGAAACCGGCAAAAGCTCCATAATAAACACACAACCCACTACAATTACCGGATGAATAAAATAAACCGCGTAACTATCAGTGGACAATTTCTGAACCAAAGGCATCGGTTTGTTCCAATGAGCCTTCCCGTATGCTAACAGAAAATAGCAAATACCCACACACATAACTGGTTCCCAAAGGGCATAAAATAAAGCCTGCAAATTCCATCCACCCGAGAATAAATCCATCTGTTCTGAAAAACTACTCATTACAATCAATAAAGAAGGAATGCCACAAAGAATTGCTATAAGAAACCAGGGAAGTGCATTCTTCACACAGATTTTATCCAACCAATGATTACGATGCGCCACAATTCCCAACAAATACATACCTATATATAAAGGAAAGAACCCCAGCTGCAATCCTAAAACTTCACTTCCTACAGGAACATAAAGCCGAATGAGGAATGCTGCGGCACCCGTCATTAGCATAAATAGAAGAATACCCATTATTGCAGGATATTTCCAATTCAGTGCCAACCGCTTTGTACAAAAATGGCGATAAACAGCATAACTCAATTCAAAAATCAACAGTGTAAATACAAACCACATCGGTCCAAAACCCGGTCTACCCCATACACCGTATATCCAATATATTAATAGAGGATTGACTAGAAAACTATAAATCAAAAGAGGAATACCCAAACGGTTGAGACGATCGCATATAAAAGATTTCATTCCTTTACGATCAAAAGAAAAGGGCATCAGATAGGCAGAGATAAAAAAGAAAAGACTCATAAAATAGGATTGGTCAATGCCCATAGATGCTGAGAGCAAGCCTTGAGTTAGGCCGGTAGTTGTTTCCTTCGATATGTAATACCATCCACCGGAAGCTCCGAAAGCAACCGCAGAATGATGATAGAACACCAGCATAGTAAGGAAAACCCGTAATAAGTCAAGATAATAAAAACGCGTCCGATTCATAGTATTTATATTTATGGTTAATTAAAATAGCTTGGAGATATTTTAAAGAATATCTCCAAGCCCCCAGAAAAACTAAAATAACAATCTGTTACCCTCGCATCAGCAATTCCGGGAATGTAAATCCTTGCATGGTATAGCAGATAAAGAAGATGGTAGCACTAACAATCCACAGAATGAGTAATGTCCACTTCAACCCAGATACCATAGGTTGCCAATTGAACACCGGACGGAAGATTGCGAAAACAAGGCTAACCAGAGGAATACCCACTACGAGGATACCTGCAATATATAGTACGATGGCTGACAAAGGAGATGTAGGTAATACAAAATCAATAGCCGGGAACCAAGACATCAACGCTGCACCACCACCAATAGCAACTGCAATAGCAGCAAAGAGCAAAGCCACAAATACAATACCGAAAACAAACAGTACCGGGCTGCAAATGATAGCCACAATAATCAGACAAATCTTCAGGAACCAACCGACAATCATTAACAACGTATCACCGGTCCTTTGCATAGAAGTACGAGGTTTATCAGACTTCATATAATCGTTTACATTATTTGTAACTCTCTCAAAACCATCAGTTACAGTCTTTCCAATGTTCTCTACCGTAACAGCTTCACCACGCATGTTCAACTTCTCAGCCGCCGTACGAGCTTCGGGAATCACTATCCAGCAAATGATATAGATAGGGATCAAGAACTTGAAACCAAAAATTGCGCAAAAAACAAGAACCAAACGGAACCAAGTGGAATCCCAGCCTAAATAAACACTAAGCCCCCCTATCACGCCACCCAGCATTTTATCGTCCGGATTGCGATACAAACGGCGACGGGTTGAAGTATAAGAAGAATTATTATCACCATTCCAGGAGCCGGAACCATAGCCTTCACCAGAGGCGCCCTTCGTATTTCCGGAACCGGAAGCAGTATTCTCTTCCGTCCCTGTTTCCATCTCTTCAGGTTTCCCCATACGATTGATTACTTCTTCTACATCGGTTATAGTGATCACCTGAGAGCCAGCAGTCAGCTTCTCTAAAAAAAGTTCAGAGATGCGAAGTTCGATGTCATTTACAATCTCGTCAGCACCGGCTTGTCTTCTAAAGTGCAGTTTCAGATTGCATAGATAGTTATCCAAAAGGCGATAGGCGTCTTCATCAATGTGGAAAACAGTTCCGCCCAAATTTACTGTTAATGTCTTTTTCATTGCTATTTGTTTTTAAAATTTATACTGATACGAGGTTTTTAATATCTTGAATCTAATAGTTGGCTATATGATTCACTGTTTCATTCAACTCACGCCAAGAGATTTCCAACTCTCCAAGAAAAACTTCCCCTTTCGGAGTGAGCTTGTAATATTTACGTGGTGGTCCTTGTGTGGACTCTATCCATTCGTAACTTAACAGATCGTCATTCTTCAGACGAGTGAGCAGCGGGTAAAGCGTTCCTTCCACTACGATCAGCTTGGCTTCTTTAAGTTTCTGGATGATATCCGAAGCGTAGGCCGGTTCTTTGTGAAGCAGTAGCATGATGCAATACTCTAACATGCCCTTACGCATTTGCGACTTTACATTATTTACGTCCATCTCTTATTGGTTTACGATTCGACAATTTTCTATTTTACAGCAAAGATAGCAACTGATTGAAATAGAGCTTTTCTTTGTATGACACAAATATATGTATTATCTTAGTACTATGCAATACAAAGTACCTTGTATTTTATTTAATTAACACTATTATCTACTCACACCTTATTAATAAAGCACCAAGGGGGAGAATAACATATAAGAGAAAAATGTATCTTTGCGACCAAACTGTAAATACAACGAACTATGTTAACTATCAGAAAAGCAACTACAGCCGATTGTGAGCTGATTCATAAACTTGCATGGCAGATATTTCCGGAAACCTATAAGGAAATCCTTTCACCGGAGCAAAACGATTACATGATGGAATGGATGTACTCCATAGAGAACATCCGCAAGCAAATGGAAGAAGAAGGGCATGTCTATTTCATTGGATACAAGGACAAGGAAGTGTGTGGTTATGTATCTGTGCAACAACAAGGTGAAGATCTATTTCACCTACAGAAAATATATGTACTCCCCTCTTTTCAAGGATCACATTGCGGTAGCTTCTTATTCCATGAAGCCGTCAAATATATCAAGGAAGTACATCCTGGTCCATGCCTGATGGAGTTGAATGTGAACCGTAACAATAAAGCACTGAATTTTTATGAACGTATGGGAATGAAGAAATTGAGGGAAGGGGATTTTCCGATAGGAAACGGATATTATATGAATGACTTTATAATGGGGCTGGAGATCAATTAGAAATTGAAAATTAAAAATTAAAGGCTGCGCAGTTCAAAAGAGAACCTTGCGCAGCCTTTAATTTTT